>ERZ777306.690-NODE-690-length-65272-cov-16.058512_pt1 | contig 65272 bp, 62 predicted proteins | sample MGYA00374966_ERZ777306 | MGnify/ENA primary metagenome ERZ777306 (study PRJEB29329, sample SAMN06343882) | mouse gut metagenome | isolation source: Mouse cecum | place: Austria: Vienna | collected 2014-11-15 ...
TATCGTGAAAGCGGTTGCAAAGATAAAGACTTTATCCCATATTTTCCAAATAATTCGAAAGATATTTTTCAGGCGATTTCGGCAATAATCCGACAATCGTATATGTATCAGCGAATTATATATTGATATTTTTTAGAAAGTTTTCAGGATTACCGAGCCGAAAAATCGGATAAATCCCGTTTTCGGGGAGAAAACCGGCTCGATAAAAGTTGAAAAAAGATTCGTCCAGGCATCGAAACGGACCGTCTGCGGGTGAATTTTCTTCAAAAAAAAGAGACGATTCTTCCGATCCGGCACGCGACTCAGCCGAAAATAGATGCGTTGCATCGAAGAAATTCGCTACATTTGCCGAAAAAAAAGAAGACGAGGATGAAAAGCGCTTTAATATATATAGGTGTATTGTTATCGGTCTGCGCCTGCCGGTCGGAGGAGTTTCCGCTCCGCACGGGAGATTTGCTGTTTCAAGTAAACGAACCGTCGGAAATGACGGAGGCCATCACCGATGCCACAGCCCCGCACGACCGGCACAAAATCTCGCACGTCGCCATCTTCCAGCAGGCGGGCGACCGGCGACTGGTTATCGAGGCGACCGGCAGGGGCGGAGTGCGAAAGGTAACCCTGGAGGAGTTCCTCCGCTCTTCGGCCCGCATCGAAGGTCGTCCCGGGGTGCTTGCGATGCGTGTACGTGCGGAGTTCCCGGTCGGGGAGGCAATCCGGCGGGCGGAGGTCCACCTGGGCGAACCTTACGACTACTCCTACCTTCCGGATAACGGACGCATGTACTGCTCGGAGCTGGTCTACGAAAGCTATCGCCGCGAGGACGGCACTCCCCTCTTCACGGCCCGGCCGATGAATTTCCGCAATGCCGAAGGCGAGCTGCCCGACTTCTGGATCGAGCTCTTCGAGCAGTTGGGCGAGCCGATTCCCGAAGGGATTCCGGGCACCAACCCCGCCGACATGGCCAAGGAACCCGTGCTGGAGGAGGTCTATCGCTACTTCTGAGAGACATTCGCGATCCGTCAATCGAAAATATTCATACTCTGTTCGGATTCTTGTAGAAAGACCGCCTTTGTTTTCCGATCTTTTCCGAGGACGGAAATGAAAAGGGAATCGGGTGTAAATACCGGAAAATCGTGCTGTTGTGAGATTTCGCGATGATCCGAAAAATCCAAACCACCGATCTCAGTCGATATCGTACCGGAGAGATTTCGAAACATACCGCAGAGCCACGGCAAAAGGCTCTATGCAACCACGCAAACATATCGGAGCGGGCTACGAATGCAAGAAGCGACGGACAAAACAGCTACTGCCATAATGAGTTCGAAGTTAGAGCCGGTCCGTCGCGTTTTTTTACGACATCGGAACATCGACACGCATTTATTGCTATATTTGTATGGTCAAACACAACATAAACATGAAGAAAACTCTTTTTTTAACGCTACTCCTGCTGGGCGCCATATGCACCTCGCAGGCACGTGCCCGCATTCCGATCGGCACGCATGAAAAGACCGTCATCGTTCTGGAATTGCCCGACAGCACCTATTATCAGACCGATGCGGACAACTACATCGACCTGGGATACACCTACAAGGTGTTCGAGATCGCTCATATTCCCGTCTGGACTGTCGACAAGGGCGGCCTGGTTGGCTACACGGAGGCGGAGCCCGACACCAATTATCAACTCGACGACGAGGTTATGGGATGGATTCGCGAAGATACCGGAATCGAAGATCTGGACGAGCTCGGACGGATTCCGTTCTGGGACGCGTGGGGCGGCAAGCTGGTCGTGCTGGCGCTCGTCGCCGGCTATCTGATCTATACCTTCGGCAGAAAGAAACCCGAAGAAGAGACAGAGGAGTAGAGCCTCCTCAACAATCTTCCGTCCGGACGCTTGTTGCGTCCGGACGTTTTTTTTCGCGACACCTGACTGCAACGAAACGGATGATAGCCTGCGACATTCGGGCGCACTTGCCGCGCATTCGGGCCGAAAAGGACGGAAGTAGAGCGATTTTCGATTTTGGAATTCAAAATAAAGTATTATCTTTGCAGTAAATTCGATCACCGGCCATCCGGCCGGATATTAAATCAGTTCATTTTACTACGAAACAAGATATGCAGGATTTGGAAACGCTGGAAGGCAAGAATCTGGCGGAATTGCGGGAGATTGCGAAGGCGCTGGGCGTGAAGAACGTCATGACCAAAAAGAAGAAAGAGTTGACGGACGAGATCGTCCGCACTTCCGAGGCGGCTGCCGCTGCCGAGGAGAAGGTGGCGCCGGAGACCGCTCCGGCCGCAGAGGCGGTGGAGAAGCCGCGACGCGGACGCCGCCCCCGGCTGGCAAAGCCGGAGGCCTCCGCACCGCAGCCGGCGGAGAGCGATAAAGCAGCCGCAGAGACTCCGCGCGAAGAGGAACCGGCCGCCGAGCACGCACTGCACCACGAGGAGGAGGCCGATCCCGCAGCCGCAAAGCGACGGGGCCGTCGCAAGACGACGGAGCAGCAGTCCCGGACGGAGGGCGAAGCCCCACGCGAGGAGCATCGTCCGAAGCCGGAGGAGCCGGCCCCGGCCGCACCGCAGAAGCAGGCCTCCGCATCGCATGCGCATGCGGAGGAGGTCATCACGAAGGACGACTTTGCCGGCGAGATCGAGGGAGAAGGGGTGCTGGAGGTAATGCCCGACGGTTACGGATTCCTCCGCTCGGCCGACTACAACTACCTCAACTCGCCCGACGACATCTACGTGTCGCCGTCGCAGATCAAGCTCTTCGGTCTGAAGCCCGGCGACACAGTGCTCGGAACGATCCGCCCGCCGAAAGAGGGCGAAAAATATTTTCCGCTGGTGCGCGTGACGGAGATCAACGGCCTCTCGCCCGAGTATATCCGCGACCGCGTGCAGTTCGAATACATGACACCGCTCTTCCCGAGCGAGAAGTTCAACCTGACGGGACACGGCCACAACAGCCTCTCGAACCGCGTCGTGGACCTCTTCTCGCCCATCGGCAAGGGCCAGCGCGCCCTGATCGTCGCCCAGCCCAAGACCGGTAAGACCATGCTGATGCAGTCGCTCATCAACGCCATCGCCGACAACCACCCCGAGGTGTATATCATCGTGCTGCTGGTCGACGAGCGTCCGGAGGAGGTGACCGAAATGGCCCGCAACACAAAAGCCGAGGTCGTGGCCTCAACCTTCGACGAGCAGGCCTCGCGCCACGTGAAGGTCGCCGAGATGGTGCTGGAGAAGGCCAAGCGCATGGTCGAATGCGGACACGACGTCGTGATCTTCCTCGACTCGATCACCCGCCTGGCCCGTGCCTACAACTCCGTGCAGCCCGCTTCGGGCAAGGTGCTGTCGGGTGGTGTGGATGCCAACGCGCTCCACAAGCCGAAGCGTTTCTTCGGCGCGGCCCGCAACACGGAGGAAAAGGGTTCGCTGACGATCATCGCCACGGCCCTGATCGACACCGGATCGAAGATGGACGAGGTGATCTTCGAGGAGTTCAAGGGTACGGGCAACATGGAGCTGCAGCTCGACCGCAAACTGGCCGACAAGCGCATCTACCCCTCCGTGAACGTCATCGCTTCGGGCACCCGCCGCGAGGATCTGCTGCTGCCGCGCGAGGTGATGAACCGCACCTGGATCCTCCGGAAATACCTCTCGGAGATGACTACCACCGAAACGATGGAGTTCCTCCAGAAGCAGATGCACCTGACGGGCACGAACGAGGAGTTCCTGGCTACGATGAATCAATAGCGATACGAAATGAAGAAGACGATCCTTCTCGCCCTGTCGCTGCTGCCCTGGGCGCTCCCGGCCTCGGCCTGGGGGCCCAAGGGGCACGACGTCACGGCCTGCATCGCGGAGTGCAACCTGACGCCCGAAGCCGCGGCCGAAGTGGACCGCGTGCTGAACGGCTACTCGCCCGTCTACTGGAGCAATTGGCTCGACGCGGCGAGCCACACCCCCGAGTACGCCTACACCAAGAGCTGGCACTACATGGACGTCGATGCGGGCGAAACCCGCGAATCGACCCCGCGCAATCCGAAAGGCGACATCCTCTCGGCACTGAACGAGCTCGTCCGGCGTCTCGAGGGGCACGACCTGCCGGCCGAAGAGGAGGCGCTCTGTCTGAAGATGCTGATCCACCTGATGGGCGACCTCCACTGCCCCATGCACGCGGGGCATCTCACCGATCTGGGCGGCAACCGCGTGAAGGTCCGCTTCTTCGGACGCGACACCAACCTGCATGCGGTGTGGGATAGCTCCCTGCCCGAATGGGCCCACAAATGGAGCTACACGGAGTGGCAGAGCCAGATCGACCGGCTGACCGACGAGGAGGTGGCGGAGATCACCGGCGGAACGCTCGAAACGTGGTACGACGAGACGCAGGCGCTCTGTCCCGAGATCTACGCCTCGACCCCCGAAGGGGCGAACCTCTCCTACGACTACGTGAACAAATATGCGCCGCTCGTGGAGCGACAGCTTCTCAAGGGAGGCCACCGGCTGGCCGCCCTGCTGAACGAAATCTACCGATAGAATCATGCCGCACGACCACCGTAGCCCCGTCACGCCGTCGACGCGGAAGCTCACGCGAGCCTTCGCGTGGGGCATTACGCTCAACCTGCTCTACTCCGCCATCGAATTCGGCATCGGGTTCCACTCCGGCTCGATGGGGCTGATGGCCGACGCCGGCCACAACCTGAGCGACGTCATCAGTCTGGTGCTGGCGCTGCTGGCGATTCGGCTCTCCGCGCGCAAGGCGACCCGAAGGTATACCTACGGCTTCAAGAAGAGCACGATCCTGGCGTCACTGTTCAATGCCGTCCTGCTGCTGATCGCAGTCGGGATGATCGCAGCCGAGAGCATCTCGAAGTTCTTCCGCCCGCAGCCCGTCGAGGGCTTCGCCATCGCCTGGACGGCCGGTGCGGGCGTGATCGTCAACTTCCTGACGGCGTGGCTGCTCATGCGCGGGCAGGAGCGCGACCTCAACGTGCGGGGCGCCTTTCTGCACATGATCGCCGATGCGCTGGTCTCGATCGGCGTTGTGGCGTCGGGACTGGTTATCGCCTACACCGGCTGGACGGTCATCGACCCGATCATGGGGCTCCTGATCGCCCTGATCATCGTCGTCTCGACCCGCCGCCTGCTGTGCGACAGCCTGCGGCTCTCGCTCGACGGCGTGCCCTGCGGGCTGGATGCGGAACGCATCGCAGAGATCGTGCGCACCACACCGGGCGTCGAGCGCATCCACCACCTGCACATCTGGGCCATCAGCACCACGCAGAACGCCCTGACGGTCCATGCGGTCCTCGCCGACGAGCGGCAGAGCTCGGAGGTCCGTCGGGAGATACGCCGCCGGCTGCGGGCCGAAGGCATCACGCATGCCACTATCGAGACCGAGATTGCGGGCGGAGAAGGAGACGAAGATGAGGATTGAAAACGGCGGGGCGGCATTTTCGTGCCGCCCGCCTTTCCGATTGGGCGAATCGGACAGTTGGATCGCCATTCGAGTATTGCGAAACCGGGTGCGAACCCCTTTCTTTGTCGGGAAATAAAGCGAAAATGAAACGGCTCCGCATATTACCGTTGTGGCTAACGCTCCTGCTCGGAGGAGGCTGCGAATATTTCGAGGTCCACCCTTACGACACCGACGTGGAGGGCCCCGTGAATACCAATGCGGTCAATGCGCTGCGCATCGAGAGCGCACTCCTCGACCGGTCGGACTACCGGTTCGCCGTCATCAGCGATACGCAGGGGCGCTATGACGAAACCGAGGAGGCGGTAGCCGCCCTGAACGCCCGGGGCGATCTGGACTTCGTACTCCACTGCGGCGATCTCTCGGACTTCGGGCTGAAAAAGGAGTTTCAGTTCCAACGCGACATCCTGAACCGGCTGACGATGCCCTGCATCGCCCTGATCGGCAACCACGACTGTCTGGCTACGGGGCAGGAGGTGTTCCAGCGAATCTTCGGGGAGACGAATTTCGCCTTCACGGCCGGCGACACCCGTTTCATCTGCCTGAACACGAACGCTATGGAGTACGACTACTCGGTGCCCGTGCCGGATTTCGACTTCATGGAGCATCAGCTGACCCACCTGCCGCCCGGGGTGGTCCGCGCGGTCTGGGTCATGCACGTGCGTCCCGGCGAGTTCCAGTTCAACAACAACGTCAAGAAGGCCTTCGAATACTACATTCTCCGCAGCCCCGGTCTCCCCTTCTGCCTCTACGGACACGAGCACACGGCCCGCGTGGACGATCTTTTCGGCGACGGGGTTCTCTATTACCAGTGTCCCGACATCGGCAAACGGACCTACCTGCTCTTCACCATGCACGAAACCGGCTATGAATACGAGACGGTCGTTTTTTAGTCTGCTCCTGCTGCTCTGGCTTCCGCTCCTCGCCTGCGGGAGCTGTCCGCCCGCCGACTCGCTCCGGCCGGAAGGGGCGCCCCTCGACCGCCGTCTGCACCGGGGGCGCCAGGGATGGGAGCGCATCATCCCGACCCACGTCAAGGCGCAATACGCCGGCAGCATGGGTCTCCTCTCCCTGGGTTTCGGCTGGGACTACGGCCGCAAATGCCGCTGGGAGACCGACCTGATGGTGGGCTACGTCCCGCGCTACTCCACCCGGCGCGGCCACGCCACGCTGACCCTGAAGCAGAACTACATCCCCTGGAGCCTTTACGCCTCGGACCGCTTTTCGTTCGATCCTCTCTACGGCGGCATCTACCTCAACACGATCTTCGGGCACGAATTCTGGGGCCGCCAGCCGGGGCGCTATCCGAGCGGCTACTACTGGTTCTCCACCAAGCTGCGCACCCATATCTTCTGGGGCTGCCGCGCCACCTGGCACCCGGGTATCCGCCGCAAATACTGGATCAAGGGGGTCACCCTCTTCTTCGAGGTCAACACCTGCGACCTCTACATCGTCCGCGCCGTCGGCAACGACTACCTCCACCCGCAGGACATCATCGGTTTCTCGGCAGGTCTGAAGCTACAGCTGTTCTGACCGGACCGCGGCACCCGGCTGTCCGATTTGTTCTTTCCGTTCTCCGATTCGGCTGCAAATCAGACAATCGGAATACAGAATCCGGATTCAATCGCTATATTTGTCGGGATTTTACAGCAATTTACAGACAATATGAACAATCAAGAGATCATCAGCTTCTCCATCAGCGAGCTCCGCGAGAAGAATCCCGACGCACCGGGAATCGTTCACAACGGATGCTTCATCTCTCTGCCCGAATACGACAACCAAAACAGATCCGTCCTGTTCAACTACCCCTGCCGCATCAACGCCTACTTCATCATGATCTGCGAAAGCGGCTCCGCGGACATCAACATCAACCTGAACGAATACCGGATCAGCGAGAATTCGATCCTGATCCACAAGCCCAACAACATCCTGCAGATGATCGGGACGAACGAGGCCAGGGGCTACCTGCTCGGATTCGAGGAGAACCTTCTCCAGCAGGTCGACATCAACGTCCGGGGACTGGGTCCCGTCCTGCTTCAGGTGCTGGAGGAGCCGGTTCTCCATGTCACCCCGGAGGAGAGCCGCCAGTTGCAGGGGCTGATCCGCAGCATCGCCGACGAGATTGCAAAAGCCCGGGAGATGCCCTTCTTCGAGGAGATCCTGCGCAGCTACTTCTCCCTTTTCCTCTACAAGCTGTGCAGCATCGTCAGCAAGGACCGCAAGGAGCGGCCCAGCGTGGAGAGCTCGGCGAAGAGCCGGAACGAGGAGTATTTCCACCGCTTCATGCAGGAGCTCTCGCTGCACTACAAGAACGAACGGTCGGTGGGGTTCTACGCCTCGCAGCTCTGCATCACGCCCAAATACCTGACTACGCTGATCAAGAAGGTGAGCGGCCATTCGGCTGCCGACTGGATCGACAGGTACGTGATTCTGGAGGCCAAGAATCTGCTGCGCTACTCCTCGATGAGCATTCAGGAGGTGGCCTACTACCTCAACTTCCCCAACCAGTCCTTCTTCGGCAAGTATTTCAAGCACCAGACCGGCATGTCGCCCAGCGCCTACAAGATGCAGCAACGAAGCGACGAAGCGTAACACGGAACGGTCGGCACGGATTTTGCGTTCGATCCCCGAAGATCAAACGGAAAATCATCATGCGGAAAAAATTGGGATTCGGCTGCATGCGCCTGCCGGTGACGGTGCGCAACGGCCGCGAAGAGATAGACTACCGGGAGTTGGAGTCGATGGTCGACCTGTTTCTGGAGCAGGGCTACACCTATTTCGATACGGCCTACACCTACCACGACGGCCAATGCGAGGAGGCGTTGCGCAAGGCGCTGGTCGAGCGCTACCCACGCGACCGCTTCACGCTGACGGACAAACTCCCCACCCTCCTGCTCGAGGATGAGATGCAGCAGGAGCGCATCTTCGCCGAGCAGCTGCGGCGCTGCGGCGTGCAGTGGTTCGACCGCTATCTGGTCCACTGCGCCACGAAGGCCTTCTACGAGAAGGCACAGCAGTTCCGCAGTTTCGAATTCGCCCTCCAGAAGCGGCGCGACGGATTCGTCCGCCAGGTAGGCTTCTCGTTCCACGACTCGCCCGAGCTGCTGGAGGAGATTCTGGAGCGCTACCCCGACATCGATTTCATCCAGCTGCAAATCAGCTACATGGACTGGAACAACTCGCCGATTCAGGCCCGCCGCTGTTACGAAATCGCCCGCCGCGCCCGAAAGCCGGTCGTGGTGATGTGCCCCCTCAAGGGCGGCATGCTGGTCCACCCGCCCCAGGCCATCGAAAAACGGCTTCGCGAGGCCCGGCCCGAGTGGTCGGCCGCCACCTGGGCCATTCGTTTCGCAGCGAGTCTGGATGGGGTGGAGACCGTGTTGAGCGGCATGTCCTCGCTCGAACAGATGCGCCGGAACATCGCCGGGCTGGAGGGGTTCACGGGTCTCGAGGAGCGGGACTATGCGGTCCTGAACGAGGCAGCCCGCCTGAACGCCCGACTGACTCCCATCCAATGCACCACCTGCGGCTACTGCCTGCCGGTCTGCCCCGCGCACATCCCCATCCCTACCGATCTCTGGCTGCTGAACGAGGATGTCGCCGACGACGGAAAGGGAATCGAGAACCGGCGCAAGAGCTACCGAGCCCTCTCCCAGGGGCTGGGCCGAGCCTCGGACTGCATCGAATGTTACCGCTGCGAGAACGCCTGCCCGCAGCACATCCATATCACCGGCTGGCTGAAACGGGCCGTCGAACGGTTCGAAGCCGTTCCCGAACCGGTTCTGCCGTAAGCAATGAGAAAAGAGCAGTCGCGGACGATCCCGATTGCTCTTTTTTCTGTCATCCCGAGTGAAGCGGAGCGGAATCGGCGGAAACTTTTTGCGAATTGTAAAGGTGAATGTTCCGCAACATCGAGATGTTTCGACTGCGCACCTACGGTGCTTCGCTCAACATGACAGCAACGCTGTCATCCCGAGCCTGTCGAGGGGTCTCGACGGTCGTATGGGCAGGAACCGGTGCAAAGCCCGATCGTGAGGGTGGATGTTCCGCAACATCGAGACCTTTCGACTACGCACCTACGGTGCTTCGCTCAACAGGACAGCAACGCTGTCATCCCGAGCCTGTCGAGGGGACTCGACGGTCGTATGGGCAGGAACCGGTGCAAAGCCCGATCGTGAGGGTGAATGTTCCGCAACATCGAGACCTTTCGACTACGCACCTACGGTGCTTCGCTCAACAGGACAGCAACGCTGTCATCCCGAGCCTGTCGAGGGGACTCGACGGTCGTATGGGCAGGAACCGGTGCAAAGCCCGATCGTGAGGGTGAATGTTCCGCAACATCGAGACCTTTCGACTGCGCGTCTGCGACGCTTCGCTCAAGGTGACAGGCTCAGCATAATCGCGAATTGCTCTTCCCTACTCCACATAGAGCACCAGCCCCTTCAGGTACTCCCCTTCGGGGTGGTAGATGTTGATCGGATGGTCGGCCGGCTGGGTAAGCTGGTGCAGAATACGCACCTTGCGCCCGGCGATGGCCGCCGCCGAAAAGACGGTCGTGCGGAACAGCTCCTTCGACACCGCCTGCGAGCAGGAGAAGGTGAAGAGGATGCCGCCGGGTTTGATCTGCGACAGCGCCCGCGCATTCAGCCGCTTATAGCCCTGCATGGCGTTGCCGAGCACCTTGTGATGCTTGGCGAAGGCCGGCGGGTCGAGGATGATGAGATCGTAGCGGGGCCCGATCTCCTTCAGATACTCTACGGCATCCACCGCCAGCGAGGTGTGGCGCACATCGTCGCCGAAGTTGAGCCGCATGTTCTCGTCGGCCATCGCCACGGCCCGCTCTGAAGAGTCGACCGACACCACCTCCGCAGCCCCGCCGGCCATGGCATAGACCGAAAATCCGCCCGTATAGCAGAAGGTGTTGAGCACGGTGCGCCCCTTGGCATAGTGTCCCACCAGCTCGCGGTTCTGCCGCTGGTCGATGAAGAATCCGGTCTTCTGACCCTCCTCCCAATTCACCTGGAAGCGGTGGCCGTTCTCCAGCACGGTCTGCGCGGCGCACTCGCCGCGACCGCCGTAGAGATAGCCGTCCACGGCATTCAGTCCCGCCTTATAGGGTACGGTCTGCGAACTTTTGTCGTAAATCGCCGTAATGCGGTCGCCGTATACGGCGCGGATGGCGGCCGCGATCTCCTGACGGGAGCGGAACATGCCCACCGAGTGGCACTGCACCACGGCAGTCGACCCGTAGACGTCGACCACCAGGCCGGGCAGCGAATCCCCTTCGCCGTGGATCAGGCGATAGCAGGTGGTCTTCGGATCGTCCGTCAGCCCCAGCAGACGCCGCACGTCCCAGGCCGTGGCGACCCGCCGGCGCCACCACTCCGCATCGACGGGCTCGTCCTCGAAGGTCAGCACCCGCACGGCTATCGATCCGATCTGGTAGTGGCCGCGGGCGATGAAGTCGCCCTGCTTGGTGTGGACATCCACCAGATCGCCCTCGCGGGGCTCCTCGTCGGCCTTGATATATTCCACGGCTCCCGAAAAGATCCAGGGGTGACGGCGCAGAAGCGACTCCTCCTTACCTCTTCGCAGATAAACTTTGGCTCTTGTCATGTATGATTGCTTTTTTCGGTTTCGGTACACGCTGCAACCGCTCGTAGATGCGGATACAGCTCCAGGCGTCGGTCGCGGCGTACATCTGCTGCTGCTCGGTGAGCTTCGCGGCCTCCCAGTTGCTCAGGCGCTGGGCTTTCGAGACGCGGCACCCCAGCACGATGGCGGACATCTTGCGGAGACTCTTCTCCTCGATACCCCACTCCCCCACGATGGATTGCAGATCGACGAATCCCCCTTCGCGGAAGTGCCGCAACTCGTGCAGCGCCGCCAGATCGCCCGACACGGCGGCACCGATCTTCAGAATCCGCTTGTTCTCCAGAATCCGCAGGATCTCACGGGCGAGCGGAACGGCGCACAGCCTGAACAGGAAACAACGCCGGGGCGTGGAGAGTTGCAGCAGCGCCACGCGGTTGTGCACACCGGGACGGAACGACGGCCGGGTCTCGGTGTCGAAGCCGATCACCGGTTCGGCGGCCAGCTCGGCGCAGGCGGCGCGAATGGCGCGCACATCGTCCACGACGACGATTTCACCGGGGAAACGGGCCGCAGGCAGCTGAGCCGTCTCCTCGTTGCCGATGGCGGAGAGAAAAGGGGGAGTATCGGATTTCATATCGTTTGCTTATCGGAGAGCAAAGTTACCTATTTTTTACGACTTTTCCGCTTTCGAGCTGCGAGATTTTCGCCGAGGCCAGCAGCTCGTCGATAGCCTCCGCCCCCTGCCCCGGGTCACACGCCAGCCGCGCGACCAGCTCGCGGACATCCAACGCCCCCTCCTCCAGCAGGTTGAGAATCCGCCCGGAGAGATCGTCCGAGCGACGCTGCCGGCGCTTGCGCTCCAGACAGAGATCGCACACACCGCAGTCGGCAGGGTTCTCCACGCCGAAATAGGCCTCCATCAGCGCCGAGCGGCACTGCCGGTCGTTCTCGGCATAGCGCAGCATGCGGTCGAACCGCTCCAGCGTCAGCTCGCGCCGGAACTTGTAGCTCTCGGGAGAGATGTAGAGGTCGGCCCGGGGAAGGCGCTCGGTGAGAAAGGTGATCATGGGCGAACGGTTCGAGGGGATGTAGCGGATGATCCGCATCTGCCACAGCCGCTTCAGCAACTCCTTCACCCGCTCGACGGTATATCCGCTCCAGCGGGCGATCTCCAGTTCGTCGATCTTGCGAAATTCGGTGAACACCCCGTTGTAGAGCCGCAGGATCGTGCGGATGAAGGGGTCGAGCTCCTCCTTCTCGCAGCGGATCCGGTAGAGATCGTCGCGACTGATGCAGAAGATGATACGGGCAGGGTTCTCCATCTCGTCCGAAAGGGACATGTAGCCGTTCTGCTCCAGCAATTCGAGGGCGCTCTTCACTTTGCCGTGATAGAGATGCTCCCGCGCGCAGAAGTCGTGGATATTGAAGGTGTGAGAGCTCCGGTCGCCCTCGCCGATCTCCACCCGCAGGTAGGAGCCGATCTTGTCGTATACATCCTTCACGCTTTCGAGCGGCGGGAAATCGGCCTCGAAGCGCCGCCGCACACGGTCCGGATCCTCGGGGCTCACCAGCAGCAGGGCGTAGCTGCGTGCACCGTCGCGGCCCGCACGGCCCGCCTCCTGATAATAGTTCTCCAGCGAGTCGCAAAGCGTGTAGTGCACCACGAAACGCACGTCGGCCTTGTCGATACCCATGCCGAAGGCGTTGGTCGCCACCATGACCCGCACTTTTCCGTTCATCCACTCCTCCTGCCTCAGGGCCCGTTCGGTATGGGGCAGGCCGCCGTTGTAGGCCGCCGCCGTGATCCCCTCCTGCCGAAGCCAGGCGGCGATCTCCTCGGTCGCCTCGCGGGTCCGCACGTAGACGATTCCCGAACCGGGCACGTTTTCGGCAATGCGGAGCAGCTGCCCGTTCTTGTCCTCCGTATGGCGGACAGCGTAGCTGAGGTTGGGGCGGGAGAAGTCGCCGCGGAAAATCCGCTTCTCGTCGAAATGCAGATTCTGCATGATGTCCTCCGCCACCGCCCCGGTCGCCGAGGCGGTCAGCGCCAGCACCGACGCCTCGGGACACCGCTCGCGCAGCTCGGCGATCTGCCGGTAGGCCGGACGGAAGTCGTAGCCCCACTGCGAGATGCAGTGCGCCTCGTCGACGGCGATCAGCCGCACGTTCATCCGCGGCAGCCGCAGCCGCAGGGTCTCCGAAGCGATCCGCTCGGGAGCGATGTAGAGGAACTTCATCTTCGGGTCGTAGGCGCAGTTGTCCAGCGCCACGTCGATCTGCCGGGGCGACAGTCCGGCATGGATGGCGACCGCCCCGATGCCGCGGGCCCGCAGGCAGTCCACCTGATCCTTCATCAGGGCGATCAGAGGCGTGACGACCACGCACAGCCCCTCGCGAGCCAGGGTAGGCACCTGATAGATCAGCGATTTGCCGCCGCCCGTAGGCATCAGCACCAGGGCGTCCCGATTCGCCAGAACGGTCCGGATCACCTCCTCCTGCAACGGTCGGAAGCGGTCGAAGCCCCAATAGCGTTTCAGCACCCCGCGAATGTCGTTCTGCTCCATATACGCAAAAGTACGACAAGAGCGGCGGAAAAACAAATTTTCCGCCGCCGCTGCCTAAAGTCAGGTAAAATCAACCGCCCGCGCACCATCTTTGAAAAAAAGTCCTTATCTTTGCATGATCGATATAATTTCGGACGGACAATGAAACTTCGCGAAGAGTACAAGGTACGGGAGATGGCCGGCGAGCACGTGGTCATCATGCAGGGACGCTACGGGGCGGACATGACCCGTATCATCTCGCTCAACGAATCGGCACTCTATCTCTGGAACGAATTGCAGGGCAAGGAGTTCGATACGGAAGAGGTCGCCCGGCTGCTCACCGCCCGCTACGAGATCGACTCCGAAACCGCCCTGCGCGACGCTGCCGCCTGGGTCGAGAAACTAAAAGAGTGCCGCCTGGTATGACGATATGAAGGGGAAACGGATCATAGCGCTCCTGCTCGTACACCTCTACCTGCTCACGGTAGCCGTGCCGGCGGCGTGCGCCCTCTCCTGCCCTTGTCTCGACGGGATGCACCGGCCCCATGCGGAGAGCTGCATCTGCCACGGTCAGTCGGGCCACCAGCATCTGGACGGTCCCGACGGTTGCGGCCACGATCACGACACGCGGATCCAGCTCTACACTTTCGACCGCGACGAAAACGGAGCATCGTCCCGTATCGCCAGGCACCTTTGCGACGCCCTGAAGGCCGAAGACGTTCGCTCCGTCCTTCCTGAATGCAGGCGGGGCATCCGCATCCCGACTCCGCCCGACGAATGTTCCTGCGAGACGTGCGCCACACCCACGGCCCTCAGGGCCCCTCCCGCTCAGGCTTGACCGAATAGGGACGAGGCGCCGCGAAGCGGCTCCGTCGTCGATCGATTCATCAAGTCTAATAAGGGAAAAATCATGAAAAAACAGCTTTTAACTATTCTGTTTCTATCGCTTTTCGTCGCCGCACGCGCACAGGATCTGCGCGGTGTGGTTCGCGACGAGGAGCAGCAACCGCTCGTCGGCGCCACGGTGCTCTGGGAGGGCACGACCGTCGGCGCCGTCACCGACGCGGAGGGCAAATACCGCCTCCACCGCGTCAAGGGCCGCGATCGGCTGGCCGTCGGATTCCTGGGCTACCGGGAGGAGGTACGCACCATCGAACCCGGCACCGTCGAGGCCGACTTCACCCTCCAGGCCGAGGGGGTCGACATCGAGAGCGTGGTGATCGAGAGCACCGTGGGAGGCAACTACGTCAAGCACGACGGCGTGCTGAAGGGGGAGATGATCTCCTTCGCCGGTCTGTGTAAGATGGCCTGCTGCAACCTGGCCGAGTCGTTCGAGAACTCCGCCTCGGTGACCGTGGGCTACAGCGACGCCATTTCGGGAGCCCGCCAGATCAAGATGCTCGGCCTGGCCGGCACCTACACGCAAATTCTCGACGAGAACCGCCCCGTCATGCGGGGCCTGAGCTCCCCCTACGGGCTGAGCTACACGCCCGGCATGTGGCTCAACTCGATTCAGGTGTCGAAGGGCGTGGCCTCCGTCACGGCGGGTCACGAGGCCATCACGGGCCAGATCAATCTGGAACACCGCAAGCCGACGGACGACGAACGGCTCTTCGTCAACCTCTACCTCGACGACGAGCTCCGCCCCGAGGCCAACATCTCCACGGCGCTGCCCGTCACGCGCGACAAGAAGCTCTCGACGGTGATTCTGCTGCACGGCTCGGCCGACACCGACGTCCGCAAGATGGACCACAACGAAGACACGTTCCGCGACCTGCCGCGCGCCGACCAGATCAACGTGGCGAACAAATGGCTCTACAGCGCCGACAACGGCCTGCAGCTGCGCTGGGGCTGGAAATTCGTCCAGGAGAACCGTCTGGGCGGACAGCACGGCTACAAGCGGTCGATGCGCGAGCTGATGGAGCGCGACTGGGAAAACGGCGGCAAGGAGGGCGGTCCGCTCTACGGTTCGCACATCCGCAACCGCAACGCCAACGGCTACGTCAAGCTGGGCATGCCGGTCGGTGCCTCGGTCTACGACGCCGACGAGCAGGACGAACTGCGTTCGAACATCGCCGCAATCGTCGACTTCGACCACTTCGACGAGGCGGCCTATTTCGGCCTAAACGACTATGCCGGCAACGAAAACGCCCTCTCGGCCAACCTGATGTACAACCACTACTTCACCTACCGGTCGTCGCTGATCGTCGGCCTCTCGGGGCAGATCCACCACTACGACGAAACGGTGCTGAACCCCACGCCGTGGCTCGACCATACGGGGCTCTTCACGATGAACCGCAAGGAGCGCGAAGCGGGTGTCTATGCCGAATACACCTACGCCATCAAGGAGAAATTCTCGGTCGTGGCGGGTCTTCGCGGCGACTACAACACCTACTACGACAAGTTCTACCTCACGCCCCGCGGCCACGTGAAATGGAACATCACCCCCTCGACCGTCCTGCGCGCTTCGGCCGGTCTGGGCTACCGCTCGACGAACCTCATCACCGACAACATCGGCGTGCTGGCGACGGGACGCCGGTTCGACATCCGCGGCGGTTTCCACAACCTGGACCGGATGGAGAAGGCCCTCACCGTCGGCGGCAGCCTGACGCAGACCTTCGGGCTGGTGCGGCCGGGCGACGCCACGCTGAGCTTCGACTACTTCCGCACGCAGTTCTACAACCAGGTGGTGGCCGATCAGGAGTACCGCTCCGATCTGGTGCTCTTCTACGACACCGACGGCCGCTCCTACACCGACTCGTGGCAGGTGGACTTCACCTGGTCGCCCGTCGAGCGGCTCGATATCTTCGCCACCTTCCGCTACACGGACAGCGCCATCACGCTCGACCGTCCCGACGGTTCGCGCAGGCGGGTGGAGCGTCCTCTGATCAGCGAGTACAAGACCCTGCTGAACCTGCAATACGCCACCAAATTCCGCCGCTGGACCTTCGACGTAACGGCCCAGCTCAACGGTCCCAGCCGCCTCCCTTCGCTGGACGGCAATCTGGACGACCTGCGCTACTCGCCCCGCTACCCCGTCTTCTTCGCCCAGGTGAGCCACAAGATGGGGAAGTTCGACGTCTACGTCGGCTGCGAGAACATCGCCGACTACGTGCAGAAGGACCCCATCACGGTCGACGGGCACGCATTCCGTCCCGGTGACAACCCCTTCCAGACGTCATTCAACTCCTCGTCGGTATGGGGTCCTCTGATGGGCCGCAAATTCTACATCGGCATGCGCTTCAACCTCTACTGAAAACCTGTTGCAACAACCTGAAAAAAAAGAATAACGATGAAAAAATTTCTGATCTGCTGCCTGATGGCGGCTACCCTGTTCGGCATGGAGGCCTTTGCCGACAACAAGAACAAGACGACGCGCACCGTCGTCTTCACGAGCGATATCGACTGCGACCACTGCGCCAAGAAGATCCTGGACAACGTGCCCGTGCTGGGAAAGGGGGTCGAGGACGTGCAGGTCGATGTCCCGACCAAGCGCATCACGGTGGTTTACAACCCCTCCAAGACCGACGAGGCCACCCTTGTCAAGGGCTTCGCCAAGCTGAAGGTGAAGGCCGAGCCCGTCCGGGAGGAGAAGAAGAAATAGTCCGGCGCCAGCCGAAGACGCCGGCTTTGTCCGGGATGGAAGTTCCCGCTGTTTTCGAACGGCTTGGCCGTGCACTGAAAAAGCAATCGAAACTGAGTTTCGATTGCTTTTTTCATAATTCCGTCACCATAAGCGGAGCACCGCAGATACGCAGTCGAGAGGTCCCGACCTCGCGGAGCATTCGCCATAGAGGATTGCACCGGCTCTCGCCGATACGCCCCTCGAGACCCCTCGACAAGCTCGGAGTGACAGAAAAGAACAGTCGAAGATACCGCCATGCGGAACGTTCGCCCGGAAAACAAAGAGGGGTGCCCGATCATTCGGACACCCCTCGCGCAGTTACGATATTCGGTTACTCGTACACCTTCGGAACGATCTCGCCTCGCAGCGCCAGCAGCGCATTCATCGCCAGCGCCCCCTGCTCGTTCTCGCCGGGATAGACGGCGACAGGAGCGAAACACTCCACCTGCCGGCGAACCCGTTCGACGACATACTGGCTGTGGGCGATGCCGCCCGTAATCAGAATGGCGTCGACCTTGCCCGAGAGGGCTGCCACCATGGCACCGATCTGCTTGCCCATGTTGTAGCACATGGCATCGAGCACCAGCCGGGCATGTTCGTCGCCCTTTTCGATCCGCTCGACCACCTCGACGACGGAGTTCGTACCCAGATGGGCCGTCAGTCCGCCCTTGCCGGCCAGCAGCTTGAGAATCTGATCCCGGGTATACTCGCCCGAGAAGCAGAGGTCCACCAGTCCGATGGCCGGAAGCGTACCCGACCGCTCGGGACTGAAGGGACCGTCGCCGTTCAAGGCGTTGTTGTTGTCGACGATCCTCCCCCGCTCGTGAGCGGCCACCGAAATGCCGCCGCCCATGTGCATGATGACCAGATTCATCTCCTCGTACTTCCGCCCCTGTTCGCGCGCATAGATCCGGGCGATGGCCCGCTGATTGAGCGTGTGCAGGATCGAGATCCGCCGGATCTGCGGCAGTCCCGTCATGTGCACCAGTTCATCCATCTCGTCGACGACGCCCGGATCGGCGATGTAGGCCTTCACCCCGGCCCGCTGCGCGATCTCGCGCGCAATCAGGCCGCCCAGGTTGCAGGCGTGCATCATCCGGGGGTGGTGCAGGTCGTGGACCATAGCGTCGTCGACTTCGTAAATACCGCTTTCGATAGGCTTCGTGAGGCCTCCCCGGCCGATGACGGCCGAGAGGTCGGAGACAGGAAATCCGCGTTCCTCGACTCCTCGCAGTATCATGTCTCGCCGCCACTCCATCTGATCCATCACGGAGTGGAAACGCGCCAACTGTTCGGGGGTATGGCGTAACGTCACCTCCAGCAGCAGGCGCTCGTCCTCGTAGAGAGCGGCTTTCGTGGAGGTAGAGCCCGGATTAATCGCTAAAATCTTGAAGCCCATAGCATATTCCTATTTTGCAGCCAGACAGGCCAGAGCGATCGAATAGAGTTTGGTCTTGCTGGTGTCGCCGCGCGAGGTCAGCACGCACGGAACCTTCGTACCCATCACCATGGCGGCCAGTTCACCCTTGCAGAGGTGCGACGCAGCCTTGAAGAATACGTTGGCCGACTCCAGGTTGGGGAAGAGCAGGCAGTCCGGGTCACCGGCCACGGAGGAGCCCTTCACCTTCTTGTGCTCGGCGACCTCCTTGTAGAGGGCCACGTCGAGCGACAGCGGACCGTCCACGATCACGTCGCCCAGCTGGCCGCGGTCGGCCATCTTCGCCAGCAGAGCGCCTTCGGTCGACGAAATCACGTTGGGCAGCAACTGCTCGGAAGGGGCGATGCAGGCGATCTTCGGGGTCTGGATGCCCAGCAGCCGGGCCGTCTGGGCCAGGTAGCCGATCTGCTTCTGCTTCTGCTTGAAGTCGGGCAGCGGAATCACGGCTACGTCCGAAACGACCAGCAGTTTCGGATAGCAGGGCATCTCGACGATCGAGACGTGGCTCAACACGCCCTTCGGGGGGAACAGGCCGGCCTCCTTGTTCAGAATGCCGCGCATGTACTTGTCGGTCGAAACCAACCCCTTCATCAGCACGTCGGCCTCGCCGGCCACGACAGCGGCCACGGCCAGCGCCACGCACTTCACGTCGCTCTTCTCGTCCACGATCTTGAAAACGCCCGCGTCGATGCCCTCGGCCTTGCAGATCTCCTCGATCACGGCGCGCTCGCCGTAGAGCGTGGGCTCTACCAGCCCCTCCTTGTAGGCATCGTAAACTGCTGCCAGCGTATGCGAATCCTGTCCGTAAGCTACGGCCAGCCGTTTCCGGCCTCTCTTTCTTGCCTCTTCGACAATCTCGGTCAAATGTTGAATCATGACTTTTCTTTTATTTTTCGGATTAGAATTATTTTACCAGGTTGTAGGTGTCGGTCGCAATCACCAGCTCCTCGTTGGTCGCGATGACGGCCACCTTGACCTTCGATTCGGGCTTCGAAAGGATCTTGTCCTCGCCGCGCACGTTATTGGCCTCGCAGTCGAACTCCACGCCCATGAACTCCAGACCCGAACATACGCTCTCGCGCAACTCCTTCGAGTTCTCGCCGACGCCGCCCGTGAAGACGATCAGGTCGACGCCTCCCATCTCGGCGGCATACTCGCCGACGAACTTCTTCACGCGGTTGTAGTACATGTCGCGGGCGACGATCGCCTTTTCATTCCCTTCGTCGTAGGCCCTGTCAATATCGCGCATGTCGCTCGACAGACCCGTCAGTCCGTAGACGCCCGACTTCTTGTTCATCATCGTATCCAGCTCGGCGAAGCTCATGCCCTCCTTCTCGCCGATATAGGTGATGGCGCTGGCATCGACATTGCCGCAGCGGGTGCCCATCACCAGACCGTCCAGGGGCGAGAAGCCCATCGAGGTGTCGAACGACTTGCCGTTCAGCACGGCCGTCACCGAACCGCCGTTGCCGATGTGGCAGGTGACGATCTTCGAGGCGTTCAGATCCAATCCGGCCAACTCGGCGCCCGCACGGGCAACGAACTTATGGCTCGTGCCGTGGAAACCGTACTTGCGCACCCGGTACTTCTCGTAGTAGCCGTAAGGCAGGGCGAACAGGTAGTTCATGGCGGGAATCGTCTGGTGGAACGAGGTGTCGAACACGGTCACCTGGGGCACGCCCGGCAGCACGGTGTCGATCGCCTCGATGCCCTGCAAGCTGGCGGGATTGTGCAGGGGGGCGATGGCGCAGAGCGAACGGATCTTCTCCTTTACATCCGCATCGACCAGACAGCTGACGGGGAAATACTCGCCGCCGTGAGCCACGCGGTGACCCACCGCCTTCACCTCGTCCAGCGACGCGATCACGCCGTGCTCGGGGTCCGTCAGGGCCTTCATCACCAGACTGATGCCGACCGTGTGGTCGGGAATGGGCTGGTGCAGCTCGAAATTCGCCTTGCCCACGGGCTTGTGGGTCAGATCGCCCTCGGGCAATCCGATGCGCTCGACCAGACCTTTCGCCAGCAGAACGCTCTTTGCGGCCTCCATGTCGATCACCTGATACTTGATCGAGGAGCTGCCGCAATTCAATACCAATATAACCATAAGATTTTGTAAGTTATTATGTTGATTTTCGTTAACGATTGTTCGCACTCGTACCGCAAATATAATAATTTTTTATCTCAGAAAAGCGAAAAAAGCGAACGGAACTTTGTGAAAAATCATCAAAAAGATAGAAATTTCAATCAAAAAAGGCCCGTCCGGGCGTCCGGACCCGGAAAAAGGCTCAGTTCTGGAACTTGTACCCGAGCCCCTTGACCGTCGAGATGTAGTGGTCGCCGAGCTTCTGGCGGAGCTTGCGGACGTGGACATCGATGGTGCGGTCGCCCACTACCACCTCGGTTCCCCACACCCGGGCGTAGATCTCCTCGCGGGAGAAGAGCCTGCCGGGTTCGGAGCTCAGCAGCGCCAGCAGGGCGAACTCCTTGCGGGGCAGCGGCAGCGGCCGTCCGTCGAGATAGACCAGATGGCGCTCCCGATCGATCCGCAGCGACCCGTCGGCCGCCACCCGCTTGAGAATGGCGGCCACCCGGCTCATCAGCACCTTCATGCGGATCGGCTTGGGGATGTAGTCGTCGGCACCGGCGTCGAACCCTTCGATCTGCTGCTCCTCCTCGCCCAGGGCGGAGAGAAAGACCACCATCACCTGACTCAGCCCCTCCTGCTCCCGGATGCGGCGGCAGGTCTCCACGCCGTCCATCACGGGCATCATCCGGTCGAGCAGAATCAGATGGGGCCGATGCTCCACGGCCATGCGGAGCCCCTCGGCACCGTCGCGCGCGGTAAAAACCTCATACCCTGCCTTGAGCAGATTATAACCCACGAACTCCAGAATATCGGGTTCGTCGTCGACCAAAAGAATGCGGTGCTTCATGCGGATGCGCTCTGATTTTTCGCGAAGATAACAATTTTATCGGAAAAACATGCGTCATGCCGGGAAAAATGGTTATCTTTGTGGGATTTCCGGACCTTCCGGCTCCAGAGAGCCGAGCGAACCGGAAAAAACGAAAACAAGAGAGCCCTATGAATTCGAACCTTCCTGTTCCCGAGGAGCAGTTCGGCACTCCCGCCGAAGATGTGCGGCCCGTTACCCCCGCAGCGACCGCAGAAAACGATGCGACACCCTCCGCAACCGATGACAACCGCATGGACTTCACCGACGAAGAGGCGGCGCTGGCCGCCGACAGCGCCGGACTGGAGCTGGACGAAGCGACCCCCGAAGAGGTGGAGTCGTCCGCAGGAGAGACCTCCGAGGAGGAGCGCACCCTGACCGGAAAGAGCCGCGGGGAGCTGATCGCCTGGTTCGAAAAACGCATGGAGGAGCAGCCCGTACAGACGCTGCGCCGCGAGGCCGAGGCGCTGAAAATCGCCTTCTACAAGCAGCACCGCGCCGACGTGGAGGCCCAGCGCCGGGCCTTCGTAGAGGCAGGGGGCAGCGAAGAGGAGTTCGCACCCGCGACCGACGAGTGGGAAAACCGGCTCAAGGAGCTCTTCAGGGAGTATCGCCGCCGCCGGGACGAGTTCATCGCCTCGCTCGAGGAGGTCAAGCAGGCCAACCTGCAGGTGAAGCTCCGCATCATCGAGGAGCTCAAGGAGCTCGTCGACAGCGACGAGACGCTGAACCACACCTTCACCAAGTTCCGCGAGCTGCAGCAGCGCTGGAAGGAGACGGGCATCGTCCCCCAGCAGCACATGAAGGATATCTGGGAGACCTACAACCTCCACGTCGAGAACTTCTACAACTTCATCAAGATCAACAAGGAGCTGCGCGATCTCGACCTGAAGAAGAACTATGAGCAGAAGACGGCGCTCTGCGAGGCCGCCGAGGCGCTCGTGGAGGAGCCCTCCATCGTGGAGGCATTCCACAAGCTGCAAAAGCTGCACGACGAGTGGCGCGAGACGGGACCGGTCGCCAACGAATACAAGGAGACCGTCTGGGAGCGCTTCAAGGAGGCCTCGAGCCGCATCAACCGCCGGCATCAGGAGCATTTCGAGAACCTCAAGCAGGAGCAGCTGAAGAATCTGGAGCTCAAGAACGGCCTGTGCGAGCAGACCGAGGAGCTGGTGTCGCAGCCGCTGACCACCCGCAAGGAGTGGAACCGCGCCAGCGACCGGCTGCTGGAGATTCAGAAGGTGTGGAAGACCATCGGTTTCGCCCCCAAGAAGGATAACACCCGCATCTACGAACGGTTCCGCAACGCCTGCGACCGTTTCTTCGAGGCCAAGCGGGCCTTCTACGCCTCGATGAAGGACGAGATGGAACACAACCTCCAGCTCAAGAACGAACTCTGCGAGGCCGCCGAGGCGCTGCAGGAGAGCGAGGAGTGGAAGAAGACCACCGACGAACTGATCGCCCTGCAAACCCAATGGAAGGAGATCGGCGCCGTATCGCGCCGCCACGCCGACGCCGTGTGGAAGCGTTTCCGCGCCGCCTGCGACCGCTTCTTCGAGCGCAAGGAGCAGCACTTCAAGGAGATGGGTGGCGAGCAGGAGCAGAACCTCGCCCGCAAGCTGGAGCTGCTGGCCGAGATGGCTGCGGCCGAGGTCCGGGAGGGCGGCTACGAGACCATCCGCGAGTTCCAGCGCCGCTGGAGCGAGATCGGCTTCGTGCCCATCAAGCGCAAGGAGGAGATTCAGAAGAGGTACAAACAGACGGTCGACGCCCTCTTCGCGCAGCTGCGCGGCAGCGAGCGCGACCGCTCGATGAACCGTTTCCGCGAGAAGGTGTCGTCCCTGCGCGAGGCCGGATCGAAGCGCCTGCACTCCGAGCGCGAGCGGCTCTACGGCAAGGTCCGCCAGCTGGAGCAGGAGATTGCCCTGCTGGAGAACAACATCGGATTCTTCTCCAACTCGAAGAACGCCGAAGCGCTCGTGGCCGGTGTGCGCGACAAGATCCGCAAGGCCCGCGAGGAGATGGCCGCGACGGTCGAGAAGGTGAAGATGATCGACCGCGAAAACGACAAGACCGCACAGCAATAGAGAACAAAGCACTTATTATTTATATGAAATTAGCCAAACCAAAGTACATCTTCGTCACGGGCGGCGTAGCGTCGTCGCTCGGCAAGGGAATCATCTCGGCATCCATCGCCCGCTTGCTGCAGGCGCGCGGCTACTCGGTAACCATCCAGAAGCTCGACCCCTACATCAACGTCGACCCCGGAACGCTGAACCCCTATGAACACGGCGAATGCTATGTTACCGAAGACGGTACGGAGACCGACCTCGACCTGGGCCACTACGAGCGCTTCACCTCCATCCACACCACGGAGGCCAACAACGTCACCACGGGCAAGATCTACAAGAACGTCATCGAGAAGGAGCGCAAGGGCGAATTTCTGGGCAAGACCGTGCAGGTCATCCCCCACATCACCGACGAGATCAAACGGCGCATCCAGCTGTTGAGCCAGCAGAAAGTCTACGACATCATCATCACCGAGATCGGCGGTACGGTGGGCGACATCGAGTCGCTCCCCTTCATCGAGTCGGTGCGCCAGCTGCGCTACTCGCTCGGCTACCGCAACACGGCACTGGTCCACCTCACCCTGATCCCCTACATGGCCGCGTCGGGCGAGCTGAAGACCAAGCCGACCCAGCACTCGGTGAAGGCGCTGCTGGAGAACGGCCTGCAGCCCGACATCCTGGTGCTGCGCACGGAGCACCCCCTGACGCCCAACCTGAAGCGCAAGGTGGCTCTCTTCTGCAACGTGGACGCCAGCGCCGTCATGGAATCCATCGACGTGCCGACCATCTACGAGGTGCCGCTGAAGATGCACGAGCAGCATCTGGACGAGGTGGTTCTCGACAAGCTGGGGCTTCCGGCCGAGGAGGGCGAGCCGAACCTCGACTCGCTGCGCGACTTCGTGCACAAGATCAAACACCCCTCCGACCGGATCGACATCGCGCTGGTGGGCAAGTACACCGAACTGCCCGACGCCTACAAGTCGATCAGCGAGTCGTTCATCCACGCCGGCGCGGTCAACGACTGCAAGGTGAAGCTGCACTACGTCAACTCGGAGAAGATCGACGCTTCGAACGTGGCCGAGAAGCTGGGCACGATGGCGGGCATTCTGGTCGCCCCGGGCTTCGGCAACCGCGGCATCGAGGGCAAGATCGAGGCGGTGCGCTTCGCCCGCGAGCAGGGCATCCCCTTCCTGGGCATCTGCCTGGGCATGCAGTGCGCCGTGATCGAATTCGCCCGTCACGTCCTGGGATTGCAGGATGCCAATTCGAGCGAAATGGGGCAGACGGCCCATCCGGTCATCGACCTGATGGAGGAGCAGAAGGGCATCACCGCCAAGGGCGGCACGATGCGTCTGGGCGCCTACCCCTGCCAGCTGAAGGCGGGATCGAAAGTCGCCGCCGCCTACGGATCGGAGCAGATCATGGAGCGTCACCGCCACCGCTACGAGTTCAACAACGACTACCTGGCCGATTTCGAGGCCGCCGGCATGCAGGCCGTGGGCACCAACCCCGAAACCAATCTGGTGGAGGTGGTAGAGATCCCGTCGCACCCCTGGTTCGTCGGCACGCAGTACCACCCCGAATACAAAAGCACCGTCGAGCGGCCCCATCCGCTCTTCGTGGCCTTCGTGAAGGCCGCGCTCGAAAACCGTAAATAAACCGAACGCACGACCCCGCTCTACCCTCCCCGGCCGGAGAGAGTAGAGCGGTCGTTTAACCCTATCTTATTCGCATGGATAAACAGACCATTACGGGTATTGTCCTGATAGCCTTGATTTTCCTGGGCTTTACCCTCTACAATTCGAAACAGCAGCAGAAGTGGCAGGCCGAGCAGGCCGCCATCGAGGCCGAAGCGGCACTGGCCGACTCGCTGGAGCGGGCGCTGAACCCTGCCCTTCCCGTCGCCGACCCGACCGCCGGCGTCACCCCCGCACAGTCCGATTCGCTGGCCCTGAATGCCGAGGCGGCCTACTACGGTCCGCAGCTGGCGGCGGCCCGCACGGCCGAACCCGAGACCTTCACGGTGGAGAACGGAGTGATGAAGGTGGAGTTCTCGACCCGCGGCGGTCAGATCACCGACGTGACGCTGAAGGACTACACGAAATACGCCCCGAAGGGGGAGCGTAACCAGCCCGTCCGGATGTTCGATCCGGAGCTCTCGAACTTCGACCTCTCGCTGTACGTAAAGAACGGCTTCAAGAATGTCCGGATCAACACCTCGGAGTTCACCTTCGGTGCGGAGCCGGTCGCCGCCCAGGAGCAGACGCAGCGGGTCGTGATGACCCTGCCCATCAGCGACGACGCCCGCCTGCGCTTCGAGTACACGATTACCGAGAGCGGCTCGCCCGAGCGCGACTACCTGATCGACCTCGACGTCCGCTTCGAGAACATGGCCCCGCTGATGGCTAACCAGACCTCGGTGGTGATCGACTGGAAACAGCTCACCTATCAGAACGAGAAGGGATTCAAGAACGAAAACATGTATACCACGGCCGCCTACCGCTTCCCGGGCGAGGCTTCGATCGAGGAGCTCGGCATGAGCGATGAGGACAAGTCGAAGAAGGTGGCTACGGCGGTGAACTGGGTAGCTTTCAAGCAGCAGTTCTTCTCGTCGGTGCTGGTGGCTTACGACGACTTCTCGACCGCCGATATCGGTTTCGACACGGCCGACGCCGGATCGGGCTACGTGAAGGAGTTCGCCATGCAGGCCACCCTGCCCTACTCGCCGCAGACCGAGGTGTTGCGGCTGGGCCTCTACTTCGGTCCCAACAAGTACGCCATCCTGAAGAAGGTGACCGATCCCGAGGGCGGGGCGCTCGCTATGGAGCGGATGATTCCGCTGGGCTGGGGCATCTTCGGCTGGGTGAACCGCTGGTTCGTGATTCCGGTCTTCGACCTGCTGCGTCAGTTCAACCTCAACTTCGGCATCATCATCCTGATTCTGGCGATTCTGGTGAAGGTAATCATCTCGCCGCTCACCTACAAGAGCTACGTATCGACCGCCAAGATGCGCGTCATCAAGCCCGAAGTGGATGCGCTGGCCCAGAAATTCCCCCGTCAGGAGGACGCCATGAAGCGCCAGCAGGCGACCATGGAGCTCTATAAGAAGGCCGGCATCAACCCGATGGGCGGCTGCATCCCGATGCTGATCCAGATGCCGATCATCATCGCCATGTTCCGCTTCTTCCCCGCCTCGATCGAGCTGCGCGGCCAGCACTTCCTGTGGGCCGACGACCTCTCCTCCTACGACAGCATCGCCAACCTGCCCTTCTCGATCCCCTTCTACGGCGACCACGTGAGCCTCTTCGCCCTGCTGATGACCGGAGCGCTGTTCGCCTTCTCCTATATCAACTACCAGCAGACCGCCTCGTCGCAGCCCCAGATGGCCGGCATGAAGTTCATGATGGTCTACATGATGCCGCTGATGATGCTCTTCTGGTTCAACGACTACGCCAGCGGTCTCTGCTTCTACTATTTCCTGGCCAACCTGATCACCATCGTCCAGACAATGGTCATCCGGCGCATGATCGACGACGACAAGATCCACGCGATCATGGCCGCCAACGCCGCCAAGAATCAGAATCGCAAGAAATCCAAATTCCAGCAGCGCTATGAAGAGCTGATGCGCCAGCAGGAGCTGCAACAGAAAAAACAGAAGAAATAACCGACAGAGGAGGCTGTCCGACGGACAGCCTCTCTTTTTATAACATCCCGATATGCGTACGACACTACTGACCGCACTGGCCGGCCTCCTCCTGAGCGGAGTTGCAGGAGCACAAGAGACAGCAACTCCCCGCTGGCAAATCACCGACGACGGCGCGATCGTCTGGCGGATCGACGTGCGCATCCCCCACTACGACCATATCGAGATGTCCGGCGAGAGCCTCTCGGCGGTTCTGCGCTACGGCGTGAACGGCGACGGCAGCTTTTCGATGGAGCGCTCGATCGTATGGCCCATGCTGCGGACGGTACCCAACAATACGCACGCCAGCCTCACCCGCCGATTCGCTACCGACTTCCTGCAAGCCGTGACGGTCGACGGACAGACGCTCAACGGCGAGCAGGTGCAAAGCATCACGCTCGACGGAAAACTGACGGCGGTAAGCCGGTTCACCGTCGGACACGACAGAGACATGCGGCAGCGCCGCAGCGACCTCCGGCCGGAGATCGAGCTGACCCGCATCTACGCCCCATCGACCACCCTTCCGGCCCTGTGCGAACTGTACGTATTGAAGAATATCGGCTCGCGGCGTCTCGAGGTCTGCCTGCCGGCGCAGCGGATCGTCTACGCGACCGACCCGGCCAAAGGCGTGCAGGGATCCTATACACTCATCGCCAAGACCGACCACACCGAAAGCCGGCTCGCCGTCCTGAATCCGGGCGAGGAGCTCCGGTTCGGCGCCTCCGTACAAGGGGTGGCCGGGCATCAGGAGGAGCGGTCGCCCGTCATCGAGGAGGAGCTCGCGGAGCGGGAGGCACTCCGCCGGGAGCTGCGTTCGAAACTGGTGCTGGAGTGTCCGGACTCCGTAATCGTCGCCGAGTTCGAATTCGCGAAGCTGCGGGCCGCCGAAAGCATCTTCCGAACCAAAGGAGGGCTGATGCACAGCCCCGGAGGCGAGGCCTACTACGCCGCCATGTGGGCCAACGACCAGGCGGAGTACGTCAGCCCCCTCTTCCCGTTCCTGGGGTACACGAAGGGCAACGAGTCGGCCCTGAACTGCTTCCGGCACTACAGCCGGTTCATCAACGACCGCGCCGAGGCGCTTCCCAGCTCCATCATCGCTGAGGGCGACGACCACTTCGGCGTCGCCGGAGATCGGGGCGACTGCGCCATGGTAGCCTACGGAGCGGCCCGCACGATCCTCGCACTCGGAAGCGAATCGACCGCCGCGGAGCTGTGGCCCCTGGTGCGGTTCAGCCTCAAATACTGCCACGGCAAACTCAACGACAGAGGGGTCGTGGCGTCCGATTCGGACGAGCTCGAAAACCGGTTCCCGTCGGGCGACGCCAACCTCTGCACCTCGACCCTCTACTACGACGCCCTGCTGTCGGCCTCGTACATCGCCGAACAGCTGGGCGAACGCCGTACCGCAGCCCTTTACCGCACCCGGGCCGGCCGGCTCAAGGAGTGCATCTCCGCCCACTTCGGCGCCTGCGTGGAGGGTTACGACACCTATCGCTATTACGACGGCAACGACGTATTGCGGTCGTGGATCTGCATGCCGCTGGTCGTGGGGATTACGGACCGCGCCGCAGGCACCGTCGAAGCCCTGCTGTCGCCGCGCCTGATGACGCCCGACGGCCTGCTCACCCAGTCGGGCACCCGAACCTTCTGGGACCGCTCCACCCTCTACGCCCTCCGCGGCATCTTCGCCACGGGCGAAACGGAGAAGGCCACGGCCTTTCTGGAGCACTACGCCGCCACCCGACTGTTAGGAGAGCACGTGCCCTACCCGATCGAGGCGTGGCCCGAGGGGAATCAGCGCCATCTGTCGGCGGAGAGCGGGCTCTTCTGCCGCATCTTCACCGAGGGGATCTTCGGCATCCGGCCCACGGGCTTCAGCAGTTTCGAACTCACACCGCGGCTGCCCGAGAAGTGGGACCGCATGGCACTCGGAAACATATACGCTTTCGGCGGCGCACCCTTCGATATTCGGGTAAGCCGTCGAGGGGAGCGGCTCGACGTGCGAGTCGTCCGGGAGGGAAAGATCGTCTGTCGGAAAGTCATCGGCCGCGGGCAGACCGTGCGCATCGCACTGCCCCGCGAGTAATCAGGAGCGCTCCCGCATCCGGCGCAGCATGCCGAGCGCGACCTGCGCCGCCTCCAACCGGAAGGCCAGCGAGAGACCGATGTAGAGCACCGCGCCCAGCAGGATCTTCGTCAGCAGCAGGAGCGGCAGCGCCAGCGTAACGACATCGCCATAGAGGCGGACCGCCGCGAACATCGCCACGGAGAGAAGCACGGCCGGCACGATCGCGCGGGCGATCCGTCCGAACGACAGCTCGGCGAAGCGCCGCGCCGCCCGCAGGTTGAGCGCCAGCTCGCAAAAGGCCATCGCCACGACGCCCCACGCAATAGCCCTCACGCCGCAGGGGATCGACACGGCGAGAATCAGGGTCTGCACGGTCTTCTTCACGACCTCCAGCCGGACGATCACGCTCCCGTCGCTGCGCGCCTTCAGCACGTTGCAGGCCACCATGGCCAGCGGCATGAAGAGCCCCGAAAGGGAAAGAATCTCGAAATAGGGCACCGTGGGCATCCACTTCTCGCCCAGAAAGAGCGCGAACAGCTCCTCGGCCACCGCGACCATGCCCAGCATCACCGGAGAGACGACGAAAGCCACCATCAGCAGCAGCTGCCGATACCCCTCGGCGAACTTCCCGGAGTCTTCCCGAATCTTCGACAGCGCCGGGAACGAGACGTTCTGCACCGACTGGATAGTCGCCGTCACGGGCAGATCCTTCAGCTTCTGCCCCTGATTGAAGAAGCCCAGCATCTCGGCCGAATACATCTTGCCCACGAAGAGCTGCGAAATGTTGTTGTAGAGGGTCGAAATCAGGTCGGTCGCCAGCAGTCGCAGGCTGTAGGGAGCCATCGCCCGCAGGGCGCGGCCGTCGTAACGGCCCGCAGGACGCCAGTCGCTCAACATCCAGAGCAGCGCCGCCTTAACCCCCATGGCGGCAAGCCGCTGCGCGACGAGGCTCCAGACGCCGCAGCCCGACCAGGCCATCGCCACGGCGACACCGCCGCTGACGGCCGAGGAGGCGAAGACCACCTTCGAAAGGGTGTCGAACCGGAACCGGCGCGTGTAGATCGCCTGCTGGATAACGCACAGCGCGTTCAGGGGCAGCAGCAGGAAAAGCACCGGAGCGATCCGCGTCAGCACGGGCTGGTCGAAGAAGGCGGCCAGCAGCGGCGACAAGGCCACCATGACGCCGTAAAGCAGCGTCGCGACCGTCAGATTGAACCGGAACACCGACCGGTAGTCGCTCGGCGACGGCTCGCGGCTGCGGATGAGCGTCTGCGAAAATCCGCTGTCGACCACGACGAGCGACAAGGTGGCGAAGACCGTCAGCAGAGCCATGACGCCGTAGTCCTCGGGCGCGAGCATCCGGGCGACCAGAATGCTGACCCCCATCTGCAACAGCATGGAGCCCGCCTTCTCGGCCAGGCTCCACGCTACGCCGCGCGCCACACGATCCCGCAACTCCTCCCGCATCGCCGCCGGGGTCTATTTCTCTACCAGTTCGGCGTTGCGGCTGCGGATATCGCCCACCTTAGCCAGCTCGACATAGGAGGCTCCGCGCGTCGGGCCGAACGAACCGCCGACACTGACGAGCAGATCGTTGTCGTTGAGTTTCGTATACTGGCCGATGAAGTCCAGCGCGTCGATCAGGAAGTGGTACTTGTCGCCCTCGGTCTGTTTGCGCAGGATGGGCACCACACCGTAGGAGAGCGCCAGAATGCGCTGCGCATGCAGCGTATAGCAGACGGCCATCACCGTGCGGCGTCCGCGGAATGCCGCCAGATAACGGCCCGTGCGGCCGGTCAGCGTATCGGTGATGACGTAGCGGACCGGCAGATTGGTGCAGGCGCGCACGGCCGAACGGGCCACCTGCGCCGTGATCTCGTGATCCACCGAGACCATATTGATGTCGATGATGGGTGCGAAATGGTTCTCGTCCCGCTCGATCTCGCGGGCGATATTGGACATGGTCGAAACCGCCTCGACGGGGTAGTCGCCCATCGCCGTCTCGTCGCTCAGCATGACGGCATCCACACGCTCGTAGATGGCGCTGGCGACGTCGCTCACCTCGGCCCGGGTCGGACGGGGCGAACGGACCATGGAGTAGAGCATCTGCGTGGCGATGATGACGGGACGCTTGGCCGCGATGCAGCGGTCGACGATCATCCGCTGGGCAGCGGGAATCTTCTCGGCGGGCAGCTCGACACCCAGGTCGCCGCGCGCCACCATCACGCCGTAAGAGGCCTCGATGATCTCGTCGATATGGTCCAGACCCTCCTGATTCTCGATCTTCGAGATGATCTTGATCGGACTGTCGTACTCGTCCAGAATGGCCTGCACGGCCTGCACGTCGCGGGCGCTCCGCACGAAGGAGTGGGCGATGAAATCGACGTCGTTCCTGACGGCCCATTCGATGAAGCGGCGGTCCTTCTCCGTCACCGACGGCAGGTCGAGCGACACGCCCGGCACGTTCACGCTCTTGCGCGAGAGCAGCCGTCCGCCCGTGATGAAGCAACAGGTCAGCTCCTCGTCGTTCTTGTCGGTCACCACGATCTCCAACTGACCGTCGGCGATGAGCATGTGGGCGCCCACCGGCACGTCGGAGACCACGCAGGGGGCGTTCATATAGATCAGCTCGCGCGTGGTCTGCCGGCCGCTGTTCGTGCCGCGCACCTTCACCAGGTCGCCGGCCTTGAAGTCGATGGCTCCGTCGTACTGCTCGGCAATGGCCGTCACCCGCACCTCGGGGCCCTTCGTATCCAGAATGATCGGAATGGAGCTGTTCACCCGGTGCACCGTCTCCACGATCCGCGACGCCCCCTCTTCGGGCGCATGGGCCGAATTGATGCGGACGACGTCCATGCCCGCGTCGTAAAGGCTCTTAATGTACTCCTCCGAACACCGGCGGTCCGAAATGGTCGCGACGATCTTCGTCTTTTTCATTCTCAGCATATATCTCGTTTTATTGTGTTGTTGCGATATCCGCCGATCCGCCCGCGCGCAATCGGCAGGGTAAAGATACGACAATTTTTCCGAATACGGGATTCGAACTCCGAATTCGGTCGAATTTCTCCGCCTTTCTCCGGCGGAGCGCCCGGCTCCGGAGCCGGCGGACACCGCCTGCAACCCGGCGGTACAGCGGCAAATACCGCACCCGCGAATCTTAAAATTATCCAAAAAACTATCGAATTTGTATAATCGAAAGCCTCCTTTTTGCCGAAAAACATTTTTTCGCTACCTTTGGTAGTTCTTTTGGAATTGGTTAGCCAGCATATATATACCGAAATCAGGCAAACGACAATACGATAAAAATACAAACCTAAAAATAACACGAAGGATGAAAAAAGATCTATTTTCGAGGGGGGGGGCTGACGCCTACACCGCCCCGCAACTGGAACTGCTGGAAATCGAGGCGGAGCAGGGCTTCGCCGCATCGGACGTCTGGGGCGACGGCAATCTGGACGACGAAGAGAATGATTTGGGAGGTTATTGATCGCTAAACTGAAACGAATGATGAAAACGAAAAATCTGATGTGGGGTTTACTGATCGGTGCTTTAAGCCTCGCGAACTGCACGAAAGACGATACGGACAACGGATTCGGATCCGCCGAAAACAGCGAAAAGCTGATTACCCGCACCCTGACCGTCAGCGACGAAGCCTGGGACGAGGTTCGTTCGAGCTATGAGCCCGGAGTCGGAATCCGCCTCGACGGCACGGAACACCTGAGCGTCTATTACAGCGTGAGCGGAACGACCTCCGAGGCCGGTTCGAAAACGCTCGGCTACAAACTGCTCGGCGTGGTGGACGGCGCCCCCACCGGCGACGGCAACTACACCTTCTCGCATCCGGAGGTCGCCGGAGCCGAAGCCTACGACTATTTCTTCATGATGCCCTATCTGCCCACCTCGAAGCTAAACTCCGCAGGTACGGCCAGCTACCACCGCATCGGTCCGGTTCAGATGCCGAAAGCCGCAACCTTCGATCCCAATTTCGACTACATCGTCGGCAAGCCGGCCCTGGATGTCGCAGCGGCCGACCAAAACACGGTCGTCACCCGGTTCAAGAGACTGATGGCTCCCCTGAGGCTGAAGTTCACCGACAATGCCGGCGTGCTGGCAGGTCAGAAAATCCGCCAGGTAACCATCGGCTTCAGCGCCGCGACCGACAAGGCCGAAAACAGGTGCATGAGCGGACTGTTCTACTTCCAGTACTCGGAGGAGGCCGCAGAGTGCCATGTCTCGGGCTGGGAGAACGGCAGCTTCAGCAACGCCGCCACGGCCGACTACCCCGCCGGTCTGGAGCAGGACGGCACCTGGGAGACCTGGCTGATGGTGAACCCCGTCGAGCTCGAGGCCTGCGACATGACTATCGACGTCGTGTCGGACAAGATGCGCATCACCCGCACCGTGCCGACGAACAAGGTGTTCAACATCACGAAAGATGCGATCAACGTCCTGAGCTTCGACATCTCCGGCAACGGATACACCGCCGAGAGCGCCTACTCCGTGGATTTCACCGAGTACACGAAGGTTCCCACCACCATCGCGGCGAGCGACGGCTACACCTATGACTGGATCCTCGCCAACTGCACCTTCACCGTGCAGCCGGAGCTGGGTAATGCGCTGCGTCTGAAGAACACCGCGAACAACGGTTCGATTACCCTGCCCGAACTGCCGGAGGGCGCCTCCTACAAGGCGATCTACCTGACCGAAAACACGAACAACACCTCGAAGAAAGCGACCGTAGTCTGCAAGCAGGGCGAGCTGGAGGCGGCGACCGGAACCTTCGGCTACTACGAGGAGGTGTCGCAGCAGGGCGGCGTGCTGAAGCTCGACATTCCCGCCGAATACGCACGCGGTCCGCTTACCATCGAGCACGACTGCACCGATGCCCTGTGGATCAACCGCATGACCGTTACCTATGAAGGCGAGCTGCATCCCATAAAGCCGCAACAGAACTATTCCGATATTTACGAAGCGGGCGGCGATATCGTGATCGGCAGCCTGGTTATCAACAAGACGACCTTCCCGACCGCCAAAGTGGTAGACATCGCTACGGTCAACAACAAGACTTTCACCGACGGCGGTCTGGTATTCCTCGACGGAGAAGGCAGCTATACGATGACCACCAGCCCTTCGATCCATACGGGTCTCGTCGTGATCGGCAACAACCCCGAAAAGCAGCCCACCATCGTCTGCAAGGGGACCAGCACCTACTATTTCGCCGTTCGCGGTGAGGATTGCGACTACGTCTTCAAGAACCTGAACATCGACGGCAGCTCTAACAATTACCTGTTCTCCAATACGGACAATGCAAATGCCTCCGGCAAGATCAAGAGCCTGACTTTGGAGGATTGTACGATCTCGACGAACGGCAATGTGATTCAGGACGGCAACTCGACCAACTCCATGCAAAACGTTGCCGTCCGGAACTGCATCGTTCGCATGCCCGCGACGAGTTCCGGCAAAGCCGTCTACGGCTGGGTGACCGGCAAAACGGATACCAAGGCGACGGACCAGCTCGCCACGGTAACCCTGACCGACAACGTCATTTACGCTTCCAGCCCGGCAAGCCATTATCTGGTGATGGTCGGAGGCAGGGCCGCAAATGTCAATTACGATTCGAATGCAACAATCGTAGTAGAGCGAAACTCGACCTACAACATCTATCATGGAAACGGCATGGTTTCGGCCTACTCCGCTGCTGACATGCAGGTCAACTACAACGTATCGGAGTTCGACGATTCGACCCTGGCTAAGAACTCCTACAGCTCTGGCTATTCGAAACCGAACGATCCCAAAAAATTCACGGTGACGAACAACTACGCCTTCACGAACAGCGGAGAGACCCAGAGATGGAAGGCTTTCTGGAAGAATGCGGAAGTTACCGCAACCGTGACGACTAAAAACAACTCGTTTACATTGCAGGAGAGTCCTTTCGTATCGGCGAATACCGAGACCGGTTACTTCCCGGTCAATACGTCCGTCGTGACCAACGGAGCCGGAGCCTCCTACGACACGAAGTTGTGGAACAAGTGGGAATAGGCGTTCGACCCTGACTCCCGAGACGAAAAAACACCGGCAGCCTTTTGGTCGCCGGTGTTTTTTCGTCTCGACTCCGCACGGGGTGATTGAGAAGAAAAGGTTGCATATCTAAAAATTTAGTAATATATTTGTATCGGACGAACCGACAATCGTTTATGGAAAACAAGCACAATGAACTGACGCGGGGCGAAGAGGAGATCATGCAGATTCTGTGGCGGATCGGAAGCGGATACGTGAACGACATCATCGCCGAAATCGACGGTCCGAAGCCCAAATACACGACCGTAGCCACCTTCATCAAGATTCTGGAGAACAAAGGCTTCGCAGCCCATCAAGCACACGGGAAAAGCCACTGCTACTATCCCGTCGTGACGCGCGAGGAGTATGCGCAGGGACGCATGAAGCGGATGCTGAGCTCCTATTTCGGCGGGTCGTTGGCCCGGATGGTCTCCTTTTTCTCGCAGCACGAGGAGATCCCGATGGAGGAGATGGACGAGATACTGGAGATCATGGAGCGGGCGAAAAAACAGGAGCAGCCATGAAGGAGACGGTCATCTATCTGCTGGAGGTGTTGGCGTCGAGCGGGATTCTGCTGGCCGCCTACACGCTGCTGCTCGAACGGCGCACCGCCTTCGCCCTGTGCCGCCGCTACCTGATCGCCATGCCCCTGCTGGCGGCGGGGATTCCGCTGCTGCGCATTCCCGTATGGAGCTCCCCGACGGTCTCCGGGCCCGCCATCGTCCTGGGCGACATCACGGCCGAGGCGGTCGCCGCTCCGGTCCGCCAGCCGCTTCACGCGCCGGACCAGTTCGTCCTGCTGATCTACGGCGCAGGCGTGGCGCTGATCTTGGGGTCGCTGCTCCGGCAATACCGCACGGTCCGGCGGCTCGAACGGGGTGCCGCGGTCGAATTCCGCGGCGGCATCCGGTTCGTGCGGACCCGCCGTCCGATGGCCGCCTTCTCCTTCTGCCGCACGATATACCTCCCCGAGGGGCTTTCCGACGCCGAGCAGTCCGCCATCGTCGCCCACGAACGGAGCCACATCCGCCACCGCCATTCGGCCGAACGGCTCGTCATGGAGCTCTTCAAGGCGCTCCTCTGGTGGAACCCGTTCGTATGGATCGCCTCGCACCGGCTGGTCGAGGCACAGGAGTTCGAGGCGGATCGGGATGTCGTGGAGCAGGGGTGCGACCTCGCGCAATACATGGGCATCCTCTTCGAACAGCAGTTCGGCCGCACTCCGGAGATCGCCAACGGACTGCGGAGCTCCCTGACAAAAAAACGATTCATCATGATGACGCGAAAAGGAAAGAGCCGTCACGCACGGCTCCGGGCGGCGGCCGCGCTGCCCATCGTCGCGGCGCTCGTCGTCGCTTTCGGATTCACTGCCAAAGAAGCCGTTCCCCGCTCCGCAGAGCCCCCCGCCGGAACCGAACAGCCCGGAAGGAGCGTAACGATCAGCGGGCAGGTGGTTCAGGCTCCGGAAAACCGTCCGGTCGCCGGAGCGAAGATCATCGCCGGCGAAAGTATGACGGCAATCGCCGCCCGGTCGGAACACGTCGATGCGCGCAGCAATGCGGAGGGGCGCTTCACGCTGCAAGGGCCGGCCGAAGGTTATCTGGTAGTCTCGAACAGCGAAGGAACGAGCGCTGCGGCCCGCGCCTACCGGTGCGAACCGACGGAGGACAACCTCGCTGTCGTCGTCCGGCTGGAGAAGCCTTCGTCCGGAAAGCAGACCGACGAGGAGACCCCCTACCTCTCGGTCGAGACGATGCCCCGCTTCGAAGGGGGCGATCCGGCGGATTTCCACGCCTGGGTGCAGGCGCAGATCCGCTACCCCGAAGAGGCGATGAAGCGAGGGCTACAGGGTCGCGTCGTCGCACAGTTCATCATCGAACGGGACGGGACGTTGGATGAAATAACGATCTTGCAGACGCCCGACGCCTCGTTGTCGGACGAAGCCCGGCGCGTGCTGGAAAAGTCGCCGAAATGGAGCCCCGGCCTGCAAAAGGGGGAACCCGTCCGCGTAAAGTTCGCCTTCCCGATCGATTTCCGGCTGGGAGAGAAGAACGCCCCGACGGCACCGATACCGCCCGCGAAACAAGTTCCATCCCGGTCATAAACGCACGGGCCCGGTCGCAATTGCGACCGGGCCCGTATTCTCTTCGGACCGGCCCGCTAACGGTCGATCACGCCCGAGCCGACCAGCTCGTCGCCGTCGTACCAGGCGGCGAACTGCCCCGGGGCGATTCCGCGCTGGGGCTCGTCGAAAAGGATATAGGCCCCCTCGTCGCGCAGGATCAGTTCGCCCGCCTGCAAGGGCTGCCGGTACCGGATCCGGATCGAGAAGCGCTCGCGACCGCCCGAAGTCAGGCGGCGGGTCGGGTCGACCCAGTGCAGCTCCTCGCGGCGGATGAAGAGCGCCCGACGATAGAGCCCCGGGTGGCTGTCTCCCTCGCCCACGTAGATCACATTCTCCGCAACGTCGGTCGCCAGCACGAAAAGCGACTCTTTCCGGCCGCCGATCCCCAGCCCCTTGCGCTGTCCGATCGTATAGAAATGGGCACCGTTGTGCTCACCGATCTTCTTGCCGTCCCGCACGGTATAGCGCCACGGCTCTGCGAGAGCGGCCAGGTCGTCGTCGGCCGCCGTCCGTCCGTATTTCGGCCATCCGGCCTTGATCTCGTGGACGTTGCCCCGCTTCGAGGCCAGCTTCTGCTGGAGGAAAACCGGCAGATCGACCTTGCCCACGAAGCAGATGCCCTGCGAATCCTTCCGCCGGGCCGTGGCGAGCTGCTGCTCCGCAGCGATGCGCCGCACCTCGGGCTTGAGCAGGTCACCCACCGGAAAGAGCGCACGGCGCAGCTGCTCCTGCGAGAGCTGGCAGAGGAAATAGCTCTGATCCTTGTTCGGGTCGCTACCTGCCAGCAGGCGGCAGACCGGCCGCCCGTCGACCGAGACGGTCTCCTTGCGGCAGTAGTGACCCGTAGCGACGTACTCCGCACCGAGCTTGAGAGCCTCTTTCAAAAAGACGTCGAACTTGATCTCCCGGTTGCACAGCACGTCAGGATTGGGCGTTCGGCCCCGTTCGTACTCCGCGAACATGTAGTCCACGACCCGCCGGCGATACTCCGCCGAGAGGTCGACGACATGCAGCGGGATATCCAGCCGCCGCGCCACCAGTTCGGCGAATACCCGGTCGTCGTGCCAGGGGCAGTCGCCCTCCAGTGTGCCGGTCGTGTCGTGCCAGTTGACCATGAACAGACCGATCACCTCGTGTCCCTGCTCCTTGAGGAGCCAGGCGGCCACCGACGAATCCACGCCGCCCGAAAGTCCGATTACCACCCGTGCCATAGGCTACAGCTCCAACAGTCCGTCGGGCAGCACGAGCTTCACCGCGCAGCCCTCGAAATCGATATGGGCGAAAAACTCCTCGACGGCCGGCACCAGCACGCTGCGGCCCTCCAGTTCGAGCTCGAACAGCGGATTGGCCTCGCTGTCGTAATAGTCCGTGACCGTGCCGCGGACACCGTTCGCCTCGACGGCGAAGCCGATCAGGTCCTCCATACAGAACTCGTCCTCCTCCCGCTCGTCGCCGATTTCCGCGCAAAGCTCCTTTCCCAGAAACTCCTCCACGCGGCGCGGCGTGTCGAGATCGGCGAAGCGGACCAGCGCGCTGCTGCGGCCGCGCCTCTCGAAGCGGTCGCAGTAGAGCGGCACCTCCAGCCCGTCGACCCGGGCGATCAAAGGTTCGTTTTCGAAGTCGAACTCCTCGGGGAATTCGGGATAAAGGTTCAGAATCACCTCGCCCTCGCGGCCGAAGAGTTTGGATATACGTGCAACAGGATCCATGATTCGCAGTTTGAGCCGGCCCGGCGGGGGCCGAAAAATAAATTGAAAAAGGGTGCCTGCAACGGCACCCTCGTTTTGACTTGTCGGTCGCCGGACAGACTACTCCTCGGCGGCAGGAGCCTCTGCACCGGCCTCCTCGGCGGCGGCTTCGGCAGCAGCAGCCTCGGCAGCCTCGCGGGCAGCGGCCTCAGCGGCAGCCTGCTTCTCGGCGATAGCCTTGGCACGCTCCTCGTTGATCTTGGCCTCAGCAGCCAGACGGGCCTTCTCGGCGCTCCGGGCATCGCTCGCCAGCTTGTCGGTCTTCGCGGAGATCTTGCCGTTCTTCTCATCCATCCACTTGTTGAACTTGGCCTCGGCGTCGCTCTCGGAGAAAGCGCCCTTGGCTACGCCGCCCAGCAGGTGCTTCTTGTAAAGAACACCCTTGTAGGAGAGGATGGCCCGGCAGGTATCGGTGGGTTGTGCGCCTTTCTGCAACCAATTCAGAGCTTGCTCGAAGTTCAGATCGATCGTAGCAGGATTCGTGTTCGGGTTGTAGGTACCCAGTTTCTCGATAAATTTACCATCACGTGGCGCCCTGCTATCGGCAACGACGATGTGATAGAAAGCGTAAGCCTTCTTACCATGACGTGCCAGACGAATTTTAACAGCCATAATGCTATAAAATTTTGTTGGTTAATAATTACGCATAACCCTTTCGGGTTTTAAAGCCTGCAAAAATAGGAATAAAATTCCGATCTGCCAAGCGTTTTCGCTTTTTCCCGCCGAAAATCGCCCAGGCCGGGACTATTCCTCCTCCTCGAATCCGTCCAGCACCTCGTAGCCGCCGACCGTCTCGACGGCCTCGGCCAGCCGGTCGACCTCCAGCAGATCGAAGTCGGGAACCGTCCAACCCTCGCGGCGGGCGATGCGGATGTAGCGCAGCAGAAAGGCCTGCCGCTCCAGCAGCAGATCCGTTTCGTCATCGGTCAGCTCCCGGTGGGTCAGCAGCAGATAGATCAGCCGGACGCTCTCCAGCATCTGTCCGAAGATCAGCCAGCAGCACATCTCGCGACGGTGTTTTTCGACCTTCTCCATCCGGTCCAGCACCTGCGGCTCGGGCAACTGGGCGAACTGCCACCAGGACAGCAGCTCGTCGGGAATAGCGTTCGAAGGAGCACGGAGCCGCTGCTCCCGAATGTACTCTACGATTTCATCCGCCTTTTGGAAACAAAAACCTTCGCTGACTCCGTAGTCATCGAAATACTCTTCGGAACAACTATACTTTGACATACCTATCATGGTTTTATCGACATATTTCACGAAAGAGCGGACGCGGGTCCGGCCTCATATTTAATTGAGGTTCTTGGCAAAACCTGTGCGATATAAGGAAAAACCCACGCCCGCAGGCATATATTATTACCCAAACACCTCCGGGACGTGGGACACGACCCGTCGGGGTGTTTTTCATCGTCGCACATAAAAAATCTGCCAAGATTCCAATTAAACGATGGCGATGCACAAAGGCAGTTCGCACGACAAATATAGTGATTTTTTTTCAAACCTCTAATACCGTGCCCGATTTCGTTGCGATACGCAGGCGGGGGCGGGCCATTGCTGGTCCGCCCCCGCTTCCGTTGCGTCATCGGCTACTTTTCGATCAGCGAGATGCTTCGCTGGATAAAATCGGTCAGGCTCTTGCCCTTCAGCATGCCGTTCGACAGCAGGGCCAGGTCGATGATCTGCTTCACCAGATCGTTCCCGCGGCCGATCTCCTTCAGGCGCTCGTTCCGCTCGTCGCGCAGCGTAACCACCTTCTTCGACAGCTCCTCGCGCATCGTCTTCTCCTCGTCCGTGAGGTCGGCCTCCTTCTTATCCTTAGTCACCTCCTCGAAACGCTTCTCCTCGGCCGCGGCCGCGTCGATCTTCTTGGTGATCGACTTCAGCTTGTCGCCGTAAGCCGCCTCGACCTTGCCCAGGATATCGATCACGATGGGGTGATTGCCGTTCACGGCAATCGTGAAGTTATCGGGCATCTGTCCGTAGAACTGGCTCATGCCGCCTCCGCCGCCCATGGCCGCCATCTCCTTCATGCGGCGCATGAACTCGTTCTGCGTAATGACAACCGGCGCCTCCTCGGGCTCCATGGCCTCGAACGAGATGTTGTAGTGGATCTTCTCGTCCTGCGGCATCTGGCTCTCGAAGACGGGACGCAGCAGCTCCTGCTGTCCCTCCGAAAGGGAGATCTTGAGCGTGGTCTGCTTCTGGATCAGCTTCTCCACCACGTCGCTGTCCACACGGACGAAGCGGCAGTCGTTGTGCTTCGACTCGTACCAGTTGATATAGTGATTGTCCAGCTGGCCGTTCATCTCCAGCACGTCGTACCCTTTCGCCCGGGCCGCCTCCAGGAAAGCGTGCTTTTCCTCCACGTCGTCCACATAGAGGAAGATCAGCGTGTTGTTCTTGTCGGTCTGGTTCTCCTTCACCCGCTCGGTATACTCCTTGGGTGTGAAATAGCTGCCGTCGGTATTCTTCCAGAGCATGAATTCGGAGGCCTTCTCGGCGAACTTCTCGTCGGTGATGATGCCGTACTGGATGAAGATCTTCAGGTCGTCCCACTTCTGCTCGTAGTCCGCGCGCATCGTGTTGAAGAGCTCCTGCAAACGGTCGGCCACCTTGCGGGTGATGTAGTTCGAAATCTTCTTCACGTTCGAGTCGCTCTGCAGGTAGCTGCGCGACACGTTCAGCGGAATGTCGGGCGAGTCGATCACGCCGTGCAGCAGCGTCAGGTACTCCGGCACGATGCCCTCGACCTGATCGGTCACGTAGACTTGGTTCGAGTAGAGCTGAATCCGGTTCTTCTGAATCTCGAAGTTGTTGTGAATCTTCGGGAAATAGAGGATGCCCGTCAGGTGGAACGGATAGTCGATGTTCAGATGGATCGAGAAGAGCGGGTCGTCGCTCATGGGATAGAGTTCGCGGTAGAACTCCTTGTACTGCTCCTCGGTCAGCTCCGAAGGCTTGCGGGTCCAGAGCGGCTCGACGTTATTGATGATGTTGTCCCGGTCCGTGTCGACGTACTTGCCGTCCTTCCACTCCTTGACCTTGCCGAAGGCGATGGGCACGGGCAGGAACCGGCAGTATTTCTTGAGCAGTCCCTCGATCTTGGCCTCGTCGGCATACTCGGCGCACTCCTCCGAGAGGTGCAGCACGATCGAGGTGCCGCGGTCGTGCGCCTCGTCGGTCTCCTCCATCTCGAACTCGGGGGTACCCGTGCAGCTCCAGCGCACCGTTCTGGCCCCCTCGCGGAACGAGCGGGTGATGATCTCCACCTTGTCCGACACCATGAACGAAGAGTAGAAACCCAGTCCGAAGTGGCCAATGATCGCCTGATCCTTGTACCTCGCCATGAACTCCTCGGCACCCGAGAACGCGATCTGGTTGATGTAGCGGTCCACCTCCTCGGCCGTCATACCGACACCGCGGTCGGTCACGGTGAGGGTTTTGGCCTCCTTGTCCACCGAGACGCGAATCGTCAGATCGCCCAGTTCGCCCTGCATCTCGCCTTTGGCCGAGAGGGTCTTGAGCTTCTGGGTCGCATCCACGGCGTTCGAGACCAGCTCGCGCAGAAAGATTTCGTGATCCGAGTAGAGAAACTTTTTGATGACGGGGAAGATGTTCTCCGTAGTAACCCCGATTTTTCCGTTTGCCATCGTATTTCCGTTTTTGTTATTTTCTTTGCCTTTTGACACTTCAAACGTTATGCCACGTCCCGGAATCTGCCAAACGGCTCGCCGCGCGTGACAAAATGGCAGTCCGAAACCGTCAAACCTCCTCGCCCGCAGCCTCCAGGTCGGCCCGGCTGCGGCTCTTCGTCACGAAGAAGACCCCCGTGAAGACCAGCACCACGGCCGCGCCCTTGAGCAGATTGAAACTGTCGAGCCCCCACCAGACCGCCACGCAGCTGGCTACGATGGGCTGCACGTAGTTGTACATGCTGGTCACGGTGGGGCGCAGGTAACGCTGGCCGACCGGCACGAGCAGGTAGCTGATGTAGGTACCGCAGAACACTACGGTAAGAACGCCCGCGAGGCTCATCGGATCGATCCGGCTCCACTCCACCGCGAGAATTTCACCATACGAAAAGGGAATGACGCAGATCGAGGCATAGGTAAAGATCCACTTCATGAGGGTCACCGGCGAATAGCGTCCCGTCAGACCCTTGAAAAATACCAGATAGCATGAGAAGCTCAGCTGCGCCAACAGGCAGAGCAGGTCGCCCAGCATCGAACCGCCCGTCGAGCCGCCCTGACGGCCGCTCAGGATGAGCAGCAGGGCTCCGAGCGCACCGAGAAAGACCCCTTGCAACTTCTTGCCCGTCACGGGTTCGCGCAGGTAGAGGGCGGAGATGATCATCGTCAGGATCGGCAGCGAGGTCGTGATGACCGACGCATTGATGGGCGAGGTGTGCCCCAGACCGAAGAGGAACATGCCCTGATTGAAGACCACGCCCAGCAGGGCGGCGAAGAAGAGCCGCAGCATGTCCTTGTGGTGTACGGGCTCCTTCCGGGTGAAGAGCGAGGTGGTCCAGAACAACAGCGCCGCACCCAGAAGCCGGCAATCGGTCAACAGCAGCGGTGTGACGGCCCCCGACAAAACCAACTTCGCAACGGGAGCCATCAGCCCCCACATGATTTCGGCCACGAGCATCGCTCCGTGACCGTGCCATTCGTTTCTTGTCATCGAAATCTCATTTACCTGAAAAACCGCGCAAAAATAGAAAAAATATACGGATTATCTCCGGAAAAGACGATGCGGCGCTCAGAGAGCTGCGGCTGAAACGGAGCGTCAGAGCAATCCGTGTCCGCGGAAACTGTAATGGTCGTGGCGTGAGAGGATCAGATGGTCCAGCAGGCGGATGTCGAACAGCGCCGCCGCCTCGGCAATCCGGCGGGTCAGGAGCTTGTCCTCCTCGCTCGGCTCCGCCGTGCCCGACGGATGGTTGTGAATCAGAATCAACTGCGTGGCAAGCAGCTCCAGCGCCCGCTTCACGACCAGCCGATGATCCACGACCGTGCCCTCCACGCCGCCCTGGCTGATCCTCACCTGATCGATGATCCGATTGGACGATCCGAGATAGAGCGCCCAGCACTCCTCGTGGGCCAGATCGAGCAGCCGCGGCCGGAACATACGGACCACATCCTCGCTGGTCGTCACGCTCCGCACCGCTATGGCGGCATCCTGCGCCAGCATGCGGCGTCCCAGCTCCGCCGACACGACCAGCCGGGCCGCACGCTTCAGCCCCACGCCGGCCGTCATGCGCAGCCGGGCCAACTCCGAGCGCCCTACCCCCAAGAGCGACCCGCCGCACGCCTGCAGCAGCGCCTCGGCGCGCGCGAGCGAACCTTCGGCGCCGTCGTCCATCAACAGGGCCAGCAACTCGACGTCGGTCAGCGAACTGGCCCCCTTGAGTTGCAGCAGATCGTGCAGCGAATTCATCCGATTCCGATTATTGGGCGGTCTCCACCCGGTCCAGCCGGTCCAGCGCCCGCAGACAAGCCTCGTCGTCCATCGAGGACTGCGCCATCCGATAGGCGGCGTTCTGCTCCGCCTCCTTCTTCGAGGCGCCGGCTCCGTGTCCCACCTCCATCTCGTCGATGAAGACGGTCGAGACGAAACTGCTCGACGAGGAGCTGTGCCGCGTGCGGAAGACGATGGCATGGCGGTTCTTCTGGCACCACTCGATCAGACGGCTCTTGAAATCGGTCTCCTCCTCGGTGAGCGACTCCATGTCCAGGCAAGCGGCATAGATCCGGTTGATGAGCAGGCGGTTGACGAAGTTGTAGCCCTGATCCAGGTAGATGGCCCCCATCATCGCCTCGAAAGCATCCCCGTAGATATGCTTCTGGGAGATCGTGGCACCGGAGTGCGCCACCAGCAGCTTGTCCAGTCCCAGCTTCACGGCCAGCGCATTGAGCGACTGGCGCGAGACGATCTTGGAGCGCAGTTGCGTGAGAACGCCTTCGGGTTGATCGGGAAACTCGATGTAGAGGAAATCCGAAGTGACCGCCTCTATCACGGCATCGCCCAGATACTCCAACCGTTCGTTGTTGATCTGGCTGCCGTCCGACAAAACAAAAGAAGCTGACTTGTGAATCAAAGCCAGCTTGTAAAGTTCGATATTGTTCGGGATGAACCCGAACATATCGTCCATATGTCTGTAATGCTCTTTGTCGGGGCCGAAATTACGTCTCAGGGGACGCAGCAGGAAATCGAACACGGCTCGTCGAAGAGTTTACTCGCACTTGCGAAGGATGACCGTCGAGTTGTGACCGCCGAAACCGAACGTATTGCTCAGAGCCACCTTCACCTCACGCTTCTGCGCCTTGTCGAGCGTCAGATTGAGTTTGGTGTCGATCTCGGGATCGAGGTTGCTGCAATTGATGGTGGGGGGCACGACGCCATGCGTGATGGCGAAGATGCAGGCCAGCGCCTCGACGGCACCGGCGGCACCCAGCAGGTGACCGGTCATCGACTTGGTCGAGGAGATGTTCATCTCGTAGGCGTGGTCGCCGAATACTCCGGCCACGGCCTTCAGCTCGGCGAGGTCGCCCAGCGGGGTCGAGGTACCGTGTACATTCACGTAATCCACCTCTTCGGGTTTCAGCCCGGCATCGTTCAGCGCGTCGCGCATGGCCTTGATGGCACCCTTTCCCTCGGGATGGGGAGCCGTGAAGTGGTGGGCGTCGGCCGAACAGCCTCCGCCGACGAACTCGCAGTAGATCTTGGCACCGCGGGCCTTGGCGTGTTCGTACTCCTCCAGAATCAGGGCGCCGGCGCCTTCGCCTACGACGAAGCCGTCGCGGTCGACGTCGAACGGACGCGAAGCCGTAGCCGGATCGTCGTTACGGGTCGAGAGCGCCTGCATGGAGTTGAAACCGCCTACCGAAGGTTCGTTGACAGCAGCCTCCGAACCGCCGGCGACCATCACGTCGGCCTTGCCGTAACGGATCTGGTTGAAGGCGTCGATCAGGCCGTGGTTCGACGAAGCGCATGCCGACACAGTGCAGTAGTTGGGGCCCATGAAACCGTATTTCATGGAGATGAATCCCGCAGCGATATCAGCGATCATGCGGGGAATGAAGAATGGGCTAAACCGAGGGGTCATACCGCCCTCGGCATAGCCCAGACATTCATCGAAGAAGGACTTGAGTCCTCCGATACCGGAACTCCAGATCACGCCGACACGCTCCAGATCGGTCTTTTCGAGATCGAAACCGGCATCCTCCACGGCCTGCGTGGCGGCTACCAGAGCGTACTGCGTAAAGAGGTCGTACTTGCGCACCTCCTTGCGGTCGAAATGCTGGGACCAGTCGTAGTTTTTCACTTCGCAGGCGAACCGGGTCTTGAATTTTTCGGCGTCGAAATGCGTAATCGGTGCGGCACCGCTAACCCCCTTTTCGAGATTGGAAAAATACTCTTCAATATTATTGCCGAGCGGGTTGATCGTACCGATGCCCGTAACAACTACTCTTCTCTCTGTCATAAAATTCGTAAAGATTTGGTTCGGAAATGAAAAAAGTATGGATTGAGGGGAAAATTATTTCTTGTGCTCCTCGATGTAGTTGATGGCGTCGCCAACGGTAGCGATCTTCTCAGCGTCCTCGTCGGGGATCTGGATATCGAATGCCTTCTCGAACTCCATGATCAGCTCAACGGTATCGAGCGAATCGGCACCCAGGTGGTTGGTGAAACTTGCTTCGGGAACCACTTCCGACTCCTTAACGCCCAATTTGTCAACGATGATCTCGACAACTTTCGACTGTACTTCTGACATAACTTTAATTTTTTAAGTTAAACAATTATTTTGTAGAAATAGTTTTCGCAAACCAGTTATTTCTTCCACAATTTTGGGCAAAAGTAACACTTTTTTTATTACTTTTGACATTACGAAGCAAGATTTTATCGACCGATTTTCGATCCACACATATAAACAATTAAATATCAGTATATTATGAACCTACTCCTCATATCCAATTCGACCAACGCCGGCGAGCCCTACCTGCAATATCCGATGGCCGAGATCGCACAAACGCTTCGCGGCATCAAGGAGATCGTCTTCATCCCCTACGCCGCGGTCACCTTCCCCTATGCCGAGTACGAGCGCAGGGTGCAGGCGCGCTTCGACGAACTGGGCATCCGGGTCCGCTCCATCCACCAGTCGCCCAACCCGCGGATGATGATCCGCCACGCCGAAGCGATCTGCGTCGGCGGCGGCAACACCTTCGCGCTGGCCAAAAAGATGCAGGAGCAGCAGCTCATGGGCGCCATCCGCCGCCGCATCGCGGCCGGTGTCCCCTACGTAGGCTGGTCGGCCGGCAGCAACGTCGCCTGCCCGACCATCTCGACCACGAACGACATGCCCATCGTACAGCCCGAGTCGTTCGATGCCATCGGCGCCGTCAAATTCCAGATCAACCCCCACTACCTGGACGCCAACCCCGCCGGGCACGCCGGCGAGACGCGCGAGCAGCGCATTCTGGAGTATATCGAGGCTAACCCGCGCCGCTGGGTCGTCGGACTTCGGGAAGGCTCCATGCTGCGCCTTACGGACGAAGGTCTCACACTGATCGGCCGCCCGCTGCGCCTCTTCAAGAAGGGCGAGCCCATCCGCGAACTGCAACCCGGAGAGGACCTCTCCTTTTTATTATAAGGTAAGCATGGAGACGAGTGCGGAGATCGGAGCCCGCGGCGAGCGCATCGCGACGGATTGGCTGCGCAGCCGGGGGTTCGTGATCGTGGAACGCAACTGGCGGAACGGACGTTACGAGATCGACATCATCGCCCGCCGTTGGGACGAGATCCACTTCGTGGAGGTCAAGACCCGCAAGGCGGGCGGGTGGACCACTCCCGAGCAGGCCATCGACCGCGACAAGTTCCGGTCGCTCCGGCGGGCGGCCGCGCTCTATCTGGCGCTTCACCCCTCGCCTGAGACGCCGCTCTTCGACCTGTGCGCCGTCGAGACACGTGCCGACGGTACATTCGACGTGCGCTTTGCGGAGAATGCGATGGAATCGCACTGGTGATTTTGGTTTTACGACAAAAGATGTTATCTTTGCACGCACAAAACGGATAACGACGATGTGGTTATACAATTTGGGACTCCGCGCCTACTCATCCGCCATCGCCCTGGCGGCCTGCTGGAATCCCAAAGCCCGGCTCTGGAAAGAGGGTCGGAAAGGGCTCCTCGAGCGGATGGCACGAACCATCGCGCCGGGAGATCGTATCGTCTGGCTTCACGTGGCTTCGCTGGGCGAGTTCGAACAGGGCCGCCCGCTGATGGAACGTCTCAAGCGCGAATATCCCGACCGCAAGATCCTGCTGACCTTCTTCTCGCCCTCCGGCTACGAGATTCGCAAGAACTATGCCGGAGCCGACTACATCTTCTACCTGCCGCTCGACCTGCCGCACAACGTCCGCCGATTCCTGGACATCGTAAAGCCCGAAGCGGCACTTTTCGTGAAATACGAGTTCTGGCTCAACATGTTGGACGAGCTGCGCCGCCGCCGCATCCGCACGTTCGTCGTCTCGGCCATCTTCCGCCGCGACTCGGTATTCTTCAAATGGTACGGATGGATGTGGCGCCGGGCACTGAAGAGCTTCGAGACCTTCTTCGTACAGAACGAGGAGTCGAAACGACTGCTCGCCGAGCTGGGGCACGCGAATGTCGTCGTCGCAGGCGACACACGGTTCGACCGGGTGGCTGCCATCGCCGCCGCCGCCAAACGGATCGAGCTCGTCGAGCGCTTCAAGGGTTCGCACCGGCTGCTGGTCGCCGGATCGACCTGGGGTCCCGACGAGGAGATTTTGCTGGAGCTGATCGACCGCAATCCGGAGATCCGCTTCGTCGTCGCTCCCCATGAGATGGACGAGGAGCGCATCGCCCACCTGCTCCGGAGCGTGCGGGGAGGTGCCGTGCGCTACACGCAGTGCTGCGACGCGACCTCGTTCGAGAAGTGCCAGGTGCTCGTGCTCGACACGATCGGCATGCTCTCTTCGGTCTACGGCTATGCCGACTGGGCCTACATCGGCGGGGGATTCGGAGTCGGCATCCATAACACGCTGGAGGCAGCCACGTTCGGCCTGCCGCTCGCCTTCGGTCCCAACTACGCCAAGTTCAAGGAGGCCCGGGAGCTGATCGCTATCGGCGGCGCCCGGTCGGTGGCGAATGCCGGCGAGCTGATCGGGTGGTTCTCCCCGCTGCGCGACGACGAGACGACCTATCGGGAAACGGCCTGCCGGATCAAAGCGTACACCTCGCAGCATCAGGGGGCGACGAAGCTGATCGTCGACACCGTTTTCCGGCAATAGTCCCCCACCCCTGCGCCCCGTTCGGGCAGCGGCCGGAATCCGGCGCCCCGGAGCGTTGAATTTCAAATTATTTTATTAACTTTGCCCCCGTAATTCTAAAACGAACAGCATATGAAACACGCATACGTTTTCCCCGGTCAGGGCGCCCAGTCGGTAGGCATGGGCAAGGACCTGTATGAAAATGTACCCGAAGCGAAGGCCCTCTTCGAGCAGGCCAACGAAATCCTCGGGTTCCGCATCACCGACATCATGTTCGCCGGTACGGACGAGGAGCTGAAGCAGACGAAAGTAACCCAACCCGCCGTATTCCTCCACTCGGTCATCATGGCCAAAGCACTGGGCGTGAAGCCCGACGCCGCAGCCGGCCACTCGCTGGGCGAGTTCTCCGCGCTGGTAGTCGCCGGAGCGCTCTCGTTCGAGGACGGTCTGAAGCTGGTATCGAAGCGTGCGCTGGCTATGCAGAAGGCCTGCGAGGCACAGCCCGGCACGATGGCCGCCATCCTGGGTCTGGAGGACAAGGTCGTCGAGGAGGTATGCGCCGGAATCGACGGCGTAGTGGTCGCCGCCAACTACAACTGCCCCGGCCAGCTCGTCATCTCGGGTGCCGTGGAGGCTGTCGATGCCGCCTGCGAGCAGCTGAAGGCCGCCGGAGCCCGTCGCGCCCTGCGTCTGCCTGTCGGCGGAGCTTTCCACTCGCCGCTGATGGCTCCGGCCAAGGAGGAGCTGGCTCAGGCCATCGCCGAAGCCCCCTTCCACACTCCGGTCTGCCCCATCTATCAGAATGTGGACGCGAAGCCCTATACCGATCCTGAGCAGATCAAGGCCAACCTGATCGCCCAGCTCACCGCCCCGGTACGCTGGACCTATATCGTCAAGAATATGCTGGCCGACGGCGTAACGGAGTTCACCGAGCTGGGTCCCGGCAGCGTACTTCAAGGCCTTATCAAGAAGGTGGACGCCTCGGCTGCGGTAGAGTCGAAGTCGACGCTCTAAAAATGTAGCAATCAAGCGGATAATCATCCGCTCGCTCCGATGCGGGAGCCCCGGAAACAGGGTGCTCCCGCATTTTCTTTTAAGAAAAGTCAAAAAATTATTAAAATAACTTACAAACAAAGGCGCAACTTCCGATAAAAATTTTTATATTTGTGACGCAAAAAGCCCCATATTCGTTTATCCCATGAGTTCATTAACCGAATTTTTCAATAGACACGGCGACGAGAGCCTGCACGGTATCTCGCACAAGAACAACCTGATAAAGCGGAACATCATCGCTTACATGGCCGTAAACGGCGAATGCACCCTTTCGGAGCTGACAAAAGAGCTGCACATCAGTGTCCCGACCATCACCAAACTCGTGCAGGAGCTGGTCGAGGAGAACATCGTCTCCGACCTGGGCAAGGTGGAGACCCCCGGCGGACGCCGTCCCAATGTCTTCGGACTGGCTAATTCGGCCATTTACTTCGTAGGCATCAACGTGGGCCGCGACCACATGACCTACTTAGTCACCGACCTGCAGAACAACATCATCAAGGAGCAGATCGACAACGACTTCGAGCTCGTCGACCGCCCGCAGTGTCTGGAGCGGATCTGCTCGAACATCGCAGGTTTCATCGACGGTTGCGGCGTCAACCGCGACAAGATTCTGGGCGTGGGCGTCAGCATCGTGGGCCGCGTCAACTCCGAGACGGGAAACAGCTACAAATACTTCACCTCGAGCGAACAGCCCCTGCGTGACATCATCGAGGAGCGCATCGGACTGCGGGTGCACCTCGAAAACGACACCCGGGCCCGCTGCTACGCAGAGTACACCTGCGGCAAGTCGAAGGACGAGAACAACATCCTCTACCTGCACATGGGTCGCGGCGTAGCCGTCGGCATCGTCATCAACGGACAACTCTACTACGGCAAGAGCGGCTTCGCCGGCGAATTCGGCCACATACCCTTCTTCGACAACGAGATCATCTGTTCGTGCGGCAAGAAGGGGTGTCTGGAGACCGAAGTGTCGGGCGTAGCGATCGAAAACAAGATCCTACACCTGATCGACAGCGGCGTGAACACCATCCTCCGCGACAAGTACAACCGGCAGGAGCCCATCCATATCGACGACATCATCGCCGCCGCCAAGAACGACGACAACCTCTCGATCGAACTGATCGAGGAGGCGGGCGAGAAGGTCGGCAAGGCCGTCGCCTTCCTGATCAACACCTTCAACCCCGAGACGGTGATCGTGGGCGGCAACCTCGCCGCGGCGGACGACTACATCATGCTGCCGCTGAAATCGGCCACGAACAAATATTCGCTCAACCTGGTCTACAAGGATACCAAGTTCCGCGTATCGAAGATGACCGAGACCGCCAGCGCCTGGGGTTCGGCCATGTTGATCCGCAACAAAATCATCGGACTTTGATCCGCCGGGGCGTCAATCTGGAGGGCCGGCTCTGCCGGCTGCGGGCGCTGGAGCCCGGCGATATCGACCTGCTCTACGCCTGGGAGAACGACCCGTCGGTCTGGGGCGTCAGCGGCACGCTCGCCCCGTTCTCCCGGCACGCGCTGGAGGCACTGATCGAGTCGCAGCGCTACGATCTGTTCCAGAGCCGTCAGCTGCGCCTGATCGTCGAGACACACGGAGGGCGGGCGCTGGGTGCCCTCGACCTCTTCGAAATCGACCCCCTGCACCGCCGGGCCGGAGTGGGCATCCTGATCCACCGCACCGAGGACCGGGGTGAGGGATACGCCACGGACGCCCTGCGGATACTGATCGACTACGCCCGCACGACGCTGGGGCTGCATCAGCTGTGGTGCGGCATCGAGACGGACAACGCCGCCAGTCTGGCGCTGTTCCGCGGGGTCGGATTCGAACCGGTAGGCGTGAAGCGCGACTGGAACCGTTCGCCCGAGGGCTGGAAAGACGAGGCGACCTTTCAACTGATCCTGTAACCCAAAAGAGTAATCCTCCGGATTACTCTTTTATCATTCCCTACTACGCATCGATATAGTGGGTGGGACAACGAGAAAAGGAGGCTGCCAGGCAGCCTCCTTTTTTCGTTGCGGAGCGAAATCCTACAGCAGGTTGTCGCGCTCGATATCCTTGAAGTAGCGGTAGGTCGCCACACGCAGCTCCTCGGCGGCGGGATCGTCGCACACCAGAATGCTGCACGGGTGCACCTGCAAGGCCGAAATGGTCCACTGATGGTTGTAGGCCCCCTCAACACCGTGACGCACGGCGCGCGCCTTCTTGTGTCCGGTCGCCAGAATCATCACCTTCTTCGACGAGAGCACCGTACCAACACCCACCGTCAGGGCAGTCTTGGGTACCTGGTTCACGTCGCCGCCGAAGAAACGCGAGTTGACGATGATGGTATCCTGCGTGAGGGTCTTCTGACGGGTCCGCGAGTTGAGCGACGAGAAGGGCTCGTTGAAGGCGATATGTCCGTCCTCACCGACACCGCCCATGAAGAGGTCGATACCGCCGGCGTCGACGATACGCTTCTCGTAGTCGGCGCACTCCTGCTCCAGATCGGGGGCGTTGCCGTTCAGAATGTTCACATTCTCGGGCTTGATGTCGATGTGCGATAAGAAGTTGTTCCACATGAAGGAGTGGTAGCTCTCGGGGTGATCCTCCGCCAGGCCGACATACTCGTCCATGTTGAAGGTCACGACGTTGGCAAACGAAACCTCACCGGCCTCGTACAGACGGATCAGCTCCTTGTAGGTCTCCAGCGGTGTCGATCCCGTTGGCAGGCCGAGCACGAAGGGCGACGGGGTATACTTCGCCTTCAGCCTGATCTGTTCGACAATGTAACGGGCCGCCCACCGGGCCACCTGTTCGGAGGTGTTCTCAATAATCAGTCTCATGGTTTCTATTGTTTTTGTTTCGTAATAATTGACCTAAAACATTCTCACGAACACCTCGATGGCCTGATATTCGGCCATGCCCAGCTTGTCGTACAGACGGGCGGTGTTCTGCGTGCGCTCCTCGGCGCGCTGCCAGAACTCGCGGGGATCGCTGCCCGGGAAAGGCATGATGTCCTTCTGCGAAAGGTGGCGGTAGATGGCGTGACGCTTCATGATCATCTCGTCAGGCGAGAGGGGCACCGCCATGTCCACCATACCGAGGTCCCACTCCATCCAGGCTCCGCGGTAGAGCCACAGGTGGCAGTTCTTCAGCCATTCGTCGTCCTTGACGACCTCCAGCGCGCCCAGTACGGCCTCCATGCAGGTGCGGTGCGTACCGTGCGGGTCGGCCAGGTCGCCGGCGGCGTAGATCTGATCGGGCTGGATGTCGCGCAGCAGCTTCACGATGATATCGATATCCTTCTCCGTCAGCTGGCCCTTCTTGATGCCGCCCGTCTCGTAGAAAGGCAGGTTCAGGAAGTGGGCGTTCGTATCGGGATTCAGGCCGAACGAGCGGACGGCGGCGCGCGCCTCGGCGCGGCGGATCGAACCCTTCAGATTGAGCAGCGGACGGGGCTCGGGCTCGCCCTTCTTCTTCGAGGCGATGATCTGCCGAACCTCCTCGACATGGTCGCCGTAACCCAGTTCACGAGCGGTGTCGATGTTCTGGAGCACCACGTCGTCGGCCACGGCCACGTTACCCGAAGTCTCGTAGGCCACGTGCACGTCGTGCCCCTGCTGCACGAGACGGATGAAAGTGCCGCCCATCGAGATCACGTCGTCGTCGGGGTGCGGCGAGAAGATGACGACCCGCTTGGGGAAGGGGGTCGACGGGGCGGGGCGCGTCGAGTCGTCGGCTCCGGGTTTGCCGCCCGGCCAGCCGGTGATGGTGTGCTGCAGGTCGTTGAATACGTCGATATTGATCCGGTCGTAGGTGCGGCCCTGCTCCAGCAGTTCGCCCAACGAGTTCTCGATATAGTCCTTGTAGGTCAGCTTCAGGATGGGCTTGTTCACCACGCCGCACAGCCATACCACGGCCTTGCGGACGAACTTCGGCGTCCACTCGCAGGGGCCCACCAGCCAGGGCGTCTGCTCGCGCGTGAGGAGCTGGGCGGCATTCTCGTCGATCACCACCTCGATGTTGGGATGCTCCTGCAGCAGCGACGCGGGCACCTGATCGGTCACGGGGCCCTCGACCACCCGCTGAATGACATCGGCCTTGTTCTCGCCCCACGCCATCAGGATGATCTTCTCGGCGCGCATTACCGTATCCAGCCCCATCGTAATGCCCATCTTGGGGGTGTTCTCCAAACCGAAGAAAGCGCCCGACTGCAACTTGCGCGAATCGTGCGTGAGCTGCACCAGACGGGTGCGCGACTTGGCGTAGGAGCCGGGCTCGTTGAAGCCGATCTGCCCCTGCTCGCCCATGCCGACCACGATCAGATCGATCTTCCGGACCATCTGGTCGTAGGAGGCGCAATACTCCGACACGCGGTCGAAGGCGACCGTACCGTCGGGGATATGGACATTCTCGGGCAGGATGTCGACCTGATTGAGGAACTCCTCGTAAATCCGGTAGTTGCGGCTCTGCTGCTCGGTCTTGCGGATCGGATAGAACTCGTCGAGACCGAACACGGCCACGTTGGCGAAGCTGATTTCGCCCCGCTTGTAACGCTTCACCAGTTCGTTGTAGAGACCCAGCGGCGTGCGGCCCGTCGAAAGACCCAGCGTAAAGGGGACGTTCTCCTCGTAGATCTGGTTCGAACAGTTGGCCTCGTTGTGGTTGCGAATCATCTTGACGATGGTGTCGGCCACGTATTGTACTCCTTCATACTCACTCTCATACACCAGCGTGTGCATTTTCTCGTAACGATGAATGATGTCGCGCGGTGCGGCGGACGCGATCAGTCCGCCATCCTTCGGCAAAGAATACTTGTTGTTTTTCATATTATTTTGAAAATTGAACGGTCCTGAAATATTGCGGCAGGTGGAAATCGGGCGCCGGAGCGTCTATCGGCTTCCACGACAGAAAGTGGGGCTTCGTGAGCTTGTCGCCGCACTTGTAGAGGTTCATGCGGGCCTCGACGCCGCACCACGAACCGAGGCGGTGACGGAACAGCGCCGATGCCGGCACGGCCAGCGTCATCGTCCAGCGGTTATCCCCCTCGCGCTCGGCGAAGCACTCCCCGCCGAGCGACGGCCAGCGCTCCACCGACCGCATCACCTCGGGCGAGGCGTAGGTCGGTTCGGTCTTCCGCTTGCGGAAAGCGAGCAGCAGGCGGCCGTTGCACGAGGTCTCGAAGTTGTAGTAGCCCGTATCGTCGAGCGAGAGGAAGAACTCCACGCACGAATCGGTCCACACCTCGCCGTTGTCCTCGGCCACGAGCGCCTGCGTATAGCGCTCCTCCACCTCGAAACGCAGGTAGAGCTTCTCTCCGGTGTGGAACATCCGAAAGCCTACTTTCGGTGCATAGGGATACTCCTGCGCCCAGTTGTTGCAGGCCACGGGCCGCAGCTCCACGTAGCGGAAAGCGCTCTCGATCTCTTCGGGCGTCCGCGCGGGAATATGGTCGATTCGGGTCGTCGTCATGGCTCTCCTCCTATCTGTATTTCGCGGCCACTTCCTTCACGATGGCGCACATTTCGTTATACTGTTCCTCCATGCTTTGCAGCAGCTTGTACTGCGCCCGCGTCCGCACCAGGTTGTGATCCGCGGACTTGACGCGGTAGTAGCGGTCGCCGTCGATATAGTCCATCAGAAAGCGCAGCACCTGTTCGTAGGTGATGTAACGGGCCGAGAAGGCGAGGTAGTCGATCTCCGCCTGCTCCAGCTGCGCAGCCCGCTGCGAGAGGAAACCATCGGTGTAGGCGCGGAACATCTCGGGCGAAAGGCCCACCTGCGAGAGGTCGGCATCGTCCTCGGCTCCCGTATTCGCGTAGGTGCGGATGGCATCGCCGAAATCGTTCAGGCAGGTGCTGTTCATCACCGTATCGAGGTCGATGGCACAAAGCACCTCGCCCCGTGCATCGAAGAGCACGTTATTGATCTTCGTGTCGTTGTGGGTCACGCGGGTAGGCAGCACCCCCTGCTCGACCAGCTCCCAGAAGGAGAGCATCTCGCGACGGCGGCTCTCCACCCAGCCGATCTCTTCTGCGACCGAAGCCTTGCGCCCCGCGGGATCGGCGGCCAGCACGGCATCCCACTGCCCGAAACGGTAGCGGATGTTGTGGAAACCCTTGATCGTCTCGGCCAGCGGCTCGGTGAAGTCGGCCAGCTGCGCCTGGAACTTGCCGATCCCCTCGCCCCCCTTGCGGGCCAGCTCCGGGGTGTCGGCGCGGTTGTAGGCGACCGTATCGGCAATGAAGATCGTCACGGCCCAGTACTCCCCCTCCTCGTCCACGAAGTAGAGCCTGCCGTCACGGGTAGGCACCACGGTCATCACCTCGCGCATGGGGTCGCCTCCGCGGGCGACGACGCCCCGGCGGATGTGGTCCGTCACCTTGCGGATATTCTCCATCATGGCCGGCACGTCCGGAAAGATCGACTTGTTCTTGCGCTGCAGGATGTAGTCGGGCGCCGTGCCCGCCGTCCGGACGAGGAGCGTGTCGTTGATGAATCCGTCGCCCAGCGAGCGGATGCTTTCAATGTCGCCCTCCAGCGAAAATTGTTCGGCGACCCGCCTCAGGCGCCGCTCCGTTTCGTGATTCAGGTTCATTATGATAGTCGTTTTTGATTACGGTTGTTTGCACGATAAAGGTACGAATAAAATATGAGAAAAAAGCAAACACCTGGAAATATTTCGACCGTAGGCAGGTGCAAAAACGGAGCCGCCCGCCTCGACGGCGGACGGCTCACGGATTTCATCGGGCGGAATACGCCTCTACCGCTTTCCGGTGCCGCTCTCCAGAATGGAGACGATCGAGAAAAGCGTGAAGCAGATGGCGCCGAATCCGGTCAGCACCCGCGCGGGCACGAAGTACTTCGCATCGAAAAGAGCCCCCTCGAAGAGGAAAGCCGCCATGAAGAGGCAGATGAGGGCCGTCAGCACGGGAATGATCGGAATCCGGTTGGCCAGCCTGTACTCCGCATGCCACACCTTCGCCAGCAGAATCACCTTGCTCGAGATGCTCCAGCAGATCAGCGCCAGACCGAAAAGCACGAAGGCGACGAAATCGACCGGATGGCCCCGGTAGAGGAAGAGCAGCACGACGCCCATCACGAAGGCGGCGGCACCCATGCCGATCACCAGCCCCGTCCAGCGGCGTCGCTCGGCCATCGTATAGCAGCCGCGCACCTGCCGGGCGATGCTGGAGACCAGCGCGATGAGCGACGTGCAGACGCAGGCGATGCCGAACATGACGCTGCCGGCGACCAGATGAGGCGTGCTCGCCCCGCGAATGAGAAGCAGGATGCACCAGATCCAGGCCGCCAGGGCGAAAATAGCCACCAGCGAGATCAGCAGCGCCACCCTGCCGGCCGAAAAACCGTCGCGGTTGACCGAGAAGGTCTCGTCGGCCGAGTTGGCGGGGATCAGGCTGAAGCGGGTGGAGGCGGTCACAGCCGTAGCGACGCAGGCGGCGATCAGGCCCAGTCCGCAGACGACGTGGCCCGTCACGTAACTGCCGGGCATGTAGGAGCGGATCATGATCGTGCCGCAGACGAAAGTGAGGAGCGCCGCCGCATAGGCGATGATCGGGAAGAGATACTTCGCCGTTTTCGTATAGCTGCCGATGATCTGCCGGATGATGGTCGTGGCCGTACAATAGAGTGCCAGACAGATGGCTCCCAGAAAGAAAACGACGGGACCCGCCGTCAGACGCGACGGATCGTCGCCCGCGGAGAATACGTAGGCTCCGTAGGCGAAACAGAAAGCGGCCATCGCCAGCGGGATGGCCCTGAAAAGAATACTGATACCGTGATTCATTCGCTTCTAAGATTTTGGTTCGGCGAATGAAATTGCAAATCCCGGGCCAGTCGCCCGGGATCGTTCATTCTTCGAAGAGAAAGACCCGCTCGCCGTCGCGCTGCATGCGGAACCGCTCGCGGGCGTACTCCTCCAGATAGTCGTCGTAGCGGAGCTGTTCGATCAGGGCGCTGTCGGCCTCGATCTGCTCGAGGTAGGCACGACGCTGCTCCCCGAGCTGCGAAAGGCTGCGCTTGATCTTCCAGACGTGGACCAGATTCCGCACCACCACGAAAGCCGTGAAACCGACCGTCACGACGGTCAGCACCAGCCAGAAGAACTTGCTCGGACGGGAGCGCAGGGCAATCATGTCAGGGAATCCGCATGTATTTGTGGCTCTGGATCGAGATCGACCAGGCGGGGTGCTCTTTCGCATACTCGACGATGCGGGGCATCATCCGCTCCGCGACGCTCCACTCGGGCTGCAGGTAGAGCCGGCACGAACGGCGCACCCGGCGGGCGTTCTGCTCGGCCCAGTCGAAATCCTCCTCCCGCTCCACGATCACCTTCAGCTCGTCGGCCCGGGCATAGGCCTCCTCCAGCGGAGGCTGCTGCCGCTTGGGCGAAAGGCACACCCAGTCGAAACAGCCGCTGAAGGGGTGCGACCCCGAGGTCTCGAGAAAGATCTCGAGCCCCCGTTCGCGCAGGATGCCGGTCAGCGGCCCGAGCGGGTAGAGCAGCGGCTCGCCGCCCGTTATGACGATGGCGCGGGCCGGACAGCCCGTCGCCCGGCCGACGATCCGTTCGATCCCGACGGGCGGATAGAGCCGGGGGGTCCATGTGTACTTGGCGTCGCACCAGCGGCAGCCCACGTCGCAACCGCCCAGGCGGATGAAGTAGGCGGGCTTGCCGGCATGGAAGCCTTCGCCCTGGATGGTATAGAAATCCTCGACGAGGGGCAGCTTGCGCCCTCCGTCGAGCAGGTCGGTATCGGTTTTCTCGTTATTCATTCGTCACGACGTAAACGTCTTTCAAATTGCGGCCCAGCTGGTCGTAGTCCAGACCGTAGCCCACGATGAACTCGTTGCCGATCTCCAGAGCCCGGTAGCGGATCGGGTACTGCTTCGAGTAGGATGCGGGCTTGAAGAAGAGCGTGCAGACCTCGACGCTGGCGGGCTTGCGGCTCTCCAGATCGGCGATCATGTGGGCAATGCTCTCGCCCGTATCGACGATATCCTCCACGATGATGACATGCCGGCCCTCGATGGATCCGTTCAGTCCGATCAGGCTTCTGATCTGTCCCGTCGAAGAGGTTCCCTCGTAGGAGGAGATCTTCACGAACGAAAGTTCGCTGTTGAATTCGATCTTCTTGATCAGGTCGCTCAGAAACATGAACGAGCCGTTGAGAACCCCCACGAAGAGCGGAGTATCCTTGTCGGCATAGTCGTTGTTGATCCGTTCGGCCACCGCCGTCACGGCCTGGTCGATCTTCTCGGCGGGGATCATTACCCGGAAAGTTTTGTCGTGCAGTTTTACGGTCTTCTCCATGCTGAAAAAGGGCTTTGAGAGTTTTTGAAAGCACAAAAATAACAAAATATTTCCAGAGTATTCAAAAAAGGCGCGCCAAGATGCAAAAAACGTCCGCCCGCACGGCGGCCGCCCCGGAGGCCGTCGCCGCCGGTCAGTCGAGATCGAGCCCCCTGCCCCGGCAGACGAACCAGGGATTCTGCAGATTCTCCTTGTTGTACTTCAGCTCCGCGTCGTCGGGCAGGACGCGCGTCACGCCGCCGGCCTCCGCGAGGATCAGCTCGCCTGCCGCCGTGTCCCATTCGTAGGTGTGCGTAGTGCGGACATAGTAGTTCACCGACCCTTCGGCCAGCATGCAGAACTTGTAGGAACTGCCCTGCTCCACCACCTCCAGGTCGGGATAACGCCCGCGCAGGGCATCGATGTGCGCCGCCGTTTCGGCCGTCTGGTGCGACCGGGAGACCGCTACGCGCAGCCGCCCCTTCGGCAGGGCGACGAAAGGCAGACGTCCGGCCCCCTGCATGATCCCCTCGGCGGAGTAGGCGGCCGTCTCGTCGGGCGCGACATGCTCTTTGAGAAAAGCGCCGAATCCGCGGGCGGCGAAATACATCTTCTGCAAATAGGGGACGTAGATCACCGAGGCGACGCTCCGGTTGTCCTCCATCAGTGCGATGTTGACCGTAAACTCATTGTTGCCCTTGATGAACTCCACCGTACCGTCGAGCGGATCCACGAGCCAGAACATCTCCCAGTTGCAACGCTCGTCGTATCCCATTTCGCGCCCCTCCTCGCTCAATATCGGAATGCGGGTCTGCCCCAGGTATTCGCGGATGGTGCGGTGCGCGGCCCGGTCGGCCACGGTGATGGGGGTACGGTCGCTCTTGAGCGTCACGTCGTAATCGTCGCGGTGCTTGTAGATCTGCATGATAGCGCCGCCGGCTCTGACCGCCGCATTGAATACGCTGGTCAGGAGATAATTACGCACCTCTTCAGTCAACATGGTGTCGGAAATTTTTGATCGGTTCACTTCATTAACGAGTATAAAGTTAATATTATTTTACGAAAGTGTGAACTTTTTCACAGTAAATTTTCGCAACAGCCACCTCCAGGCCTCGCGCCTCGCCTGCACAGGTCCGGCGAGCGGAGCGACATAGGGTGCCGCGGCCCTCGCGACGACCCACACGAGCAGCCATCCGCAGAGGCAGCCGGCCAGCCCCACCCAACGGCCCGCCCAATAACCCGCAGCCGCCCACACGACCGCGAAGGCCGCGACCGCGATCCGCGTCCTCCCTCCGGGCGGCGGAACGACGGAGCGCAACACCGCCTCCCCGACCTGCCGGCGATGGCTGCGATGCACCCGCAGCAGCAGACGGGGCGAAAATCCGCCGATGGCCGCCAGCTCCTCCCAGGCGATCATCAGAGCGGGCACGCCGACCGTCGAGGTCACGACGCGCACCGTCCTCCGGGCATCCCGGTTCACCTCCGCGGCCAGCCGGCAGAGCCCCGTCGGCAGCAGCCGCTCTCCGGCCCGCAGCGGCAGCAGCCAGTCGAAGGAGGCCACCTCGGCGGCGGCATCCCAGTCGTCCGTCGGAGCGCTCCGCTCCCTGTCGATCAGCACCAGCCGCCGGAACCCGCGGGACTGCGACCGGTAGAGCCCCCGAACGCCGAAGACCGGCAGTTCGGTTCCGGGCCGGTAGTCTACCGCCGCCAGGGCATAGCGCCGCTTCAGCTCCTCCAGCAGGGGCGCCTGCGTCTCGGAGTCCGCCACCACGATCACCTCGTAACGGGCATACTCTTCGGCGAGCAGTTCGGCCGCCTCCCCGGCGTCGCGAATCCCGGTGTAGAGCAGGGAGATCCCCGCCCCGTCCGCCGCATCGCAGAAACCGGCCATCCGGCCCCGCAGCCACTCCCCCTCGCGCCGGCCACGCCACAGGCGCCACAACGCCGCCAGCGCCACGACGCAAACCGCAGCCGACACCGCCAGCACCGTCCACCGGATCACGTCCATAAGGCAGCGGATTTATAGGTTGCGGCGAGCCGTTCGAAAGCGATCCGCTCCTCGCCGTACAACAGATGCTCGACCGCCCGCAGGGCATATCCCTCATAGGCGGCCCGCCGCAGCAGCGACCGCCGCTCCTCGGCCGAGAGGGGGCCGCTCCCGGCCCAACGGTCGGGAAGAGCGAGATGCAGGTCGCAAAGCGTCTCCAACGCCTCGCACCCCACCCGCTCGTCGGAGGCCAGCCCCAGCACCAGCCCCCGCACGCTGTCGATTCCGAAGTGGCGGGCCATGCAGAGCCCTACACGGCGCAGATTCTCCTCGGAAGCTCGCAGCAGGGTGTCGCAGGCCAGCGGGAGGCCGCCGCGGCACATCAGCGCCAGCAGCTCGGCGCACTCGAAGCGGCTGAACGGATCGGGATATTCGCGAAGCAGCGTCAGCGCCTCGCCGGGATCGGCCGCCAGACGGGCCAGCAGGGCATAGAACCGCACCGCACGACTGCGCGACCGGGCATAAGGCTCCAGCCGCACCGTCATCCGGCTGCTCAGCGGCAGGGCCGCCAGCAGCGCCAGCAGACGGGGACGGTCCGCCCCGGGACGCCGCAGCCGCCGGAGGAGCTTCTCCTCCAGATCGTAGCTCCGCACGACGCTCCTTAACACCGCGGCGTCGCACCCGTAGGTCATCCGCCTCAAACCGGCAATCGCCTCGGCGAGCGCCCGGTCCGCACCGGGGCGGTCGACGAACGGGAACCGGGCGCGCCCCTTGCCGTCGCAGCGGAGCAGCAGGGTCCGCAGATAGATCATCGTAAGCCGCTGCCTGCGACTCCGGCGGCGGCGAATCAGCCAGCGCAGCGCCAGCACGCCCCCCATGACCAGACAGCTGCCCGGCAACAGCACGAACAAAGTCAACCACAATTTACTCATAAACGCCCGTCAGCTCCTCGGCCACCTTGCGGCGCAGCCGCGCCAGGTTGACCGGGAAAGTCATACATTGATCGGCCCCCTGCTCGAGCAGCGCCAGCACGATCCGCTCGGAGTGGTGCCACGTCAGGATATAGAGACGCGGATTTCCGACGGCCCGCCTCAGCCGCTCGACCTCGCGCTCGCGCGCCAGAAACCCGGCTGCACGCAGCACGATCAGCAGATCGACCGCCCCCCGCTCGCAAATGCGGAGCCACTCTCCGCGGCTTGCCACGCAGCACACCTCGGCCCCGAGCCCTGCGAGCGAAAGGCTCACCGCGCGGCTCAAAAAGGGGTTGTCCGAAACTATGACGATACGACGCATACGGGGTCACACTGAATTCGCCGACCCCACTCCGAAAAATATGCCAAACCGCTCCGGCGCGAAAAAAAGTTGAACGAAGTGTTGTCCGTTCGGAAAAATTGCGTATATTTGCAGTCCGAAATATGTTCATACACATACAATTTTAGTAAATGTACGTAATAGTAGAGATTGCAGGTCAGCAGTTTAAGGCTGAAAAAGGTCGGAAGCTCTATGTTCACCGTCTTCAGGGCGAGGTAGACTCGTCGGTGAGCTTCGACAAAATCCTGCTCGCAGACAACGACGGTCAGGTCAAAGTTGGTGCACCTGTAGTAGAAGGCGCCACGGTAAAGTGCAAGATTCTGAAGCACCTCAAGGACGACAAAGTTCTGGTGTTCAAGAAGAAGCGCAGAACGGGTTATCAGAAGTGCAACGGCCACCGTCAGTACCTGACCCAGATTCTGGTAGAAGAAATCGTTGCATAACCTTAAAAATTAGAGAAACATGGCACACAAAAAAGGTGTAGGTAGTTCGAAGAACGGCCGTGAGTCGGAGAGCAAGCGACTCGGTGTAAAACTTTTCGGTGGTCAGTTCGCTAAGGCTGGCAACATCATCGTTCGTCAGAGAGGTACTGTTCACAACCCCGGCGAGAACGTAGGTATGGGCAAGGACCACACCCTGTTCGCTCTGGTAGACGGCACGGTGTCGTTCTGCAAGAAGCGCGAGGGTCGCTCCTATGTCAGCGTAACTCCGCTGGCCGAGTAATTCGACTTTCGAATAGTAACGAATCGCCGCTCCGAATCCCGGGGCGGCGATTCTCTTTTGCGGGAGGGGCCACTCCGATTTCCGAGATCCGATAGGACTGAAGCATATAGCGTTCCGGAAATCTCTCGATACTCCGTTTCACCGCACGATTGAGAGCTTTCGTTTCCACCCGGTAAAGAGTGGCGAGATCGAAATCCAACATGACCCGCTGTCCGCGGATTTCGTAGATTTTGTTCTGGATAAGAGTGATTTCGTTCATGGGGATAGCAGTTTATCTACATAATAGAGCAAGATTTCAGCAATAAAACAGAATTGTCCGGAATTTTCTCGAAGATAAAACAATAATTAGCAATGGATAGCTGTCATGTCGAGCAAAGGGCCGCAGGCCCGAAGTCGAGACATCTCGACATAACGGCACATTCACCTTTGCAATACATACCCGCAGTGCGCAGCCAGCGAAGGACAAACGTTTGAGTGCAGTCCTTCGCCCGGGGTGGCTGCGGACTGCCGGCGCAAAGCGCCGAATCGGCCGGCTGTCATGTTGAGCGGAGGAGCCAGCCCCGAAGTCGAAACATCTCGACCTGACGGAACATTCTCCGGTGCGAATCGCACGGGTTCACGCCCGTCCGACCATCGGGATTCCTCGACTGCGCCTGCGGCTTCGCTCGGAATGACAATCACTTCTTCTGTCACCTTGAGCGGAGCGTCAGCGGAGTCGAAAGGTCTCGAGTTCGCCGAACATGCACCGGTGCGAATCACAATGGCTCTCGACATTTCACCGTCGAGACCCCTCGGCTGCGCTCGGGGTGACAAAAAAACGGCGGAAAGAAATCTTTCCGCCGGCCTCTTTATTGTCTACTTCTCTTTGGGAGGATAATTCATCGGAGTGAAAAATTCCCCTAAAGTTATATGATAAAAATCACAAAGAACAGCCAACGATACAGTTGTTGGATTTTTAGAACCATTTTCGAAATGAAAAATGTCCAATCCTGTATGTTCTATCAGATATTCCTGCGACAAGCCGTGAATCGAACGCAACTCTTTCATCCGAAGTCTTATTAACTCGGATAATTTTTCGTCGGTTCGTTTCGGCTTGCGAAATTTCATGTTACAAAAATGTCTCGCATTTGCAACTTTTTACTCTGTCTATATGTCCAGATAAAAAATTATTTGTATATTTGCACTCAGAAACACTTTAGAAAGCAGAAATTATGCTAACTTTGCGATTGTATAATTCGGCA
>ERZ777306.692-NODE-692-length-65231-cov-23.059301_pt1 | contig 65231 bp, 49 predicted proteins | sample MGYA00374966_ERZ777306 | MGnify/ENA primary metagenome ERZ777306 (study PRJEB29329, sample SAMN06343882) | mouse gut metagenome | isolation source: Mouse cecum | place: Austria: Vienna | collected 2014-11-15 ...
TACGCCGCCTTGACAAATTGTAAAGGGCGACGATTTATCTCCCGTTAGGCATAAAGCCGCCGACCCCTACGGGGCAAACCCTTGACAATTTTCCTTCGTCGGCATTTTTTGCTAATTAAGGCGGGTAAGCACCAAAGCGAACAACAAAATTTTTAAGCCGCAGTCCGCACACACGCAGACGGCGCAAAGGAGCAAACGCTATGAAGAACGCAGTTATTTACGCCCGTTTCAGCTCACACGCGCAGAACGAGCAGTCTATTGAGGGGCAAGTACGCATTTGCACCGCATACGCCGAAAGCAAGGGATTTACTGTCGTAAAGACCTATATGGACAAGGCGCGAACGGGAACGAACGACAACCGCCCCGACTTTCAGAAAATGATAAGCGACGCGGACAAAGGCGCGTTTCAGCATATTATCGTTTACAAGTTCGATAGGTTTGCCCGCAACCGCATTGACAGTATAATGTACAAAGCGCAGTTGAAAAAGCAGTACGGCATACGGGTAGTTTCTGCAACCGAGCCAGTCAGCGACGACGAGGGCGGCGAAATATACGAAATGTTTTTGGAATGGAACGACGAGAAATACAGCGAAAGACTTTCCAAGCGTGTACGCGACGGACTGGACACGAGCGTTAAAAACGGAACGTATTGCGGCGGTTATCTCATTTACGGGTATAAACTCATAGATACTGACAAGAAAGGCAACAAAGGCACGATACACAAAGTAGCCATTGACGAGGAACAAGCCGAAATTGTGCGCTTTATTTTTACTGAGTACGCCAACGGCACGGACAAGAAAGAAATAGCCGACGAATTGAACAAGCGGCACATACTTTACAAAGGCAAGCCGTTTACTTTCCGCACGTTTGAAAACTGGCTGTCTAACGCCAAGTACACGGGCGAATTTATGCACGGGCAACGGCTATGTGCGAATACATACCCCGCCATAATAGACAAGGCGACTTTTGCAAAGGTGCAAGAGCGGTTACGGCAAAACAAAATACTTGCGGAATCAAACTCCGCTATTGAGCCGTATTTGCTTACGGGCAAGGCGTTTTGCGGGCATTGCGGCACGGCTATGATAGCGGGCGGCGGTACAAGCAGATTAGGCAAAAAACATTACTATTATGTTTGCAAGCAGAAAAATAAAGCCCTCTGCGACAAGAAACGCGAGGACAAAGACAAACTGGAATTGTACGTTACCCAAGTGGTACACGAATTTTTGAGCGATAGAAAAAACGTTGAGAAAGCCGCGCAAGACACGATAAACTATTATGAGCAACGCACGGGCGACAACGGAATGAAAAGCATAGAGGCGCAAATAAGGCACGCACAAGACGAGGCGGAACAACTTACAAACGCCTTTATACTGCCGCGTAACGACCTACTGCGGGCAAATATAGAGCGCAAAATGCAAGAGATAGAAATACTTATTAAAGACCTAACCGCACACAAGGCGCAAATAGAGTTAGAGCGCGGGCAAAAGATAACCAAAGAAAAGATTATTGACTTTGTCAGTATGCTAATAAAGGGCGACCCTAACGACAAAGAATACCAAAAGAAACTGATAGACAACCTCGTTTACAAGGTTTTTGTTTACGACGATACAGTAGTTACATATCTGATTTTCGGCAACGACAAGGAAATTAAAGAAATAAGCCTTGCCGATAACGACAAGGCTATTACTGGTTTAACGCAGAGGGTTCAACCTCTATCGTTACTGGTGCACTCAACAGGAGTTGAACCTGCATGGAGTTACCCACAAGATCCTTAGTCTTGCGCGTCTGCCAATTCCGCCATGAGTGCATAACTTATCAAAAGCATTGATATTCTATAATATTTATCGTATAAAGTCAAGCCAAAATAACGGCATTTTTATTAAATTTGCAAATAATTTATAAACCGTACTTTCGAGCCATTTTTGCCAAAATTAAACGTATTACCTCACGCAAATTGTCAATATTGCCTTGATTATGTATGACATAGTACTCTTCAAATTTGCAATTATTATAATTTAGTTGACTTTCTATGCGAATTTGCGCCTCTTTTAATGAAAGTTTATTCCTGTTTGCAAGGCTTAAAATTCTTTCGTTTATATCGCGTTGCACCACCACAACTTCGTTAAACAGCTTTTCATACCCGCACTCAAAAAGTACGGGCACTTCAAAAAAAACAAGCCCTTTACAGTTTTCTGCTCGGTGAAACATTTCGCTGAAAATCAGAGGGTGCGTAATCTCATTAAGTTTTTTTAATTTATTGCTATTAGAAAATACGGCATTGGCAAGCATATGCCTGTCAATACCGCCGTCGACCGCCAAAATATCATTACCAAACTCTGACGTTAATTTTTCGGTAAACGCGCCGCGAGTCAATAATTCGGCATATATTTCGTCGCAGGAAAATAGCGCAAACCCTTGCTCTTTGATATAATTGCATACCGTTGTTTTTCCGCTTGCTATTCCGCCCGTAACGGCAACTTTAATATTATTTTGCTTCATACCAATTTTTGCCGCTGTGCACGTCAACCTTCAAGGGCACGTTAAGTTTTACAGCGTTTTCCATATCGTATTTTAACAGCGCCGCCGCTTCTTCCGCCTCGCTTTCGGGCGCGTCCAAAACCAATTCGTCGTGTACCTGTAATATAAGTTTTGTCTTTAAGCCCTTCTTTTTAAGCGTATTGTAAATATTTACCATTGCAATCTTTATAATATCTGCGCTCGACCCCTGCAACGGCATATTCATTGCCGCGCGCTCGCCAAATTGCCTTAAATTATAATTACTTGAACTTAGCTCCCTTATATAGCGTTTTCTTCCCGTCAGGGTGGAAACGTATCCGTTGTTTTTTGCAAAAGCAACGTTGGAATCCATATACTCTTTAACCGCGCTATATCTCTCAAAATACTTTGCAATGTATTCCTTTGCCGTCTTAATATCTATTCCGATATTTTTGGAAAGACCGAACTCGCTGATGCCGTAGATTATTCCGAAGTTTACTGCCTTTGCTTCCCTTCTCATTTTTGCCGTAACTTCGCCAAGTGGCACGCCGAATACCTGCGAGGCAGTAACCGCGTGCACGTCCTCGTCGGCTTCGTATGCGGCAATAAGCTCTTTACAGCCCGAAAAATGAGCCAATAGACGCAACTCTATCTGAGAATAATCGGCGTCAATAAAAACGTGCCCTTCGCGCGGAACAAACACCTTTCTTATTTCCCGCCCCTCTTCTTCCCTTATAGGAATATTCTGCAAATTGGGGTTGGTACTGGAAAGTCTGCCCGTTGTAGTTATGGTATTGTTGTAGGTAGTATGAATAAGCCCAGTATTCCTGTCAATAAGCGGTTTAAGCCCCTCCGCATAGGTTGAATACAACTTTTGATAGGTTCTGTAATTGAGGATGAGTTTGGCTACCTTGCTCTCCTCCGCGAGTTGTTCGAGTATTTCCGCGCTTGTTGAATATTTCCCCGTTTTGTTCTTTTTACCCGACTTCAAGCCGAGCTTTTCAAACAGTATCGCTCCCAACTGCGACGGGGAATTGAGGTTGAATCTTTCGCCGCACAGCTCAAAAATCTGTTCGCTCAACTCCGTAATTTTAGCAGAATATTGCGCGCCGAGGTTTTCGAGTTGGACAAAATCAACCCTTACTCCTGTTTTTTCCATATCGTACAGCACTTCAATCAACGGCTTTTCGATATCGTTATAAAGCTTTGTCGTTCCGTCCTTTTCAAGCACTTCGCGGTAACCTGCATACAGAACGCTGAAAACGTAAGCCGAATAAGCGTAATCGAAGCCCTTTGACGAGCATAATTCCTGCGCGTTTTTGCTGTCGTTGAAATAGTCGCACAGGTATTTCATTACGGAAACGTCGTCAACCTGACATACGGGCTTAAAATCGCCGTCGACAATAAGGTGCAAAATCTGTTTATAGTCGTAAACTACTACTTTATTTTGCTTGTTTTCAAAAAGCTTTTTAAAAATATCTTTAAACTTATAACAGGGGAATTTGCATAGCAAATCTTCTTCGCCGTATCTAACCTGATAATACCTGCCACCCGTATAGATATCCGCGCCGTAAGGCTTTAAGTCAATAAAAAATTCACCCGAATTATTGCAAACGGCTTCGAATTCTTCCGCCGCATCGATTTTTTCGATTTGAGGATATACTACCGCCGCCTCTTCGCCTTGACTGCCGTCCTCGAATTTCATATTGGCTAAAAGACTTTTAAACTCGAACGCCTTAAACATCTCTTTAACCTGCGAGGAATAGCCGTCAGGCACAAGGCACTGTTCAAGCTCCAAATTTACGGTACAGTCGCATTTTATAGTGGCAAGCTCATACGAGAAGTACGCGCTCTCTTTTCCGCTTATAAGCTTATTTTTGAGCGATGCGGACGATATACCGTCAATATTTTCGTAAACGCCGTCAAGACTTTCGAACTGCGACAACAATTTCTTTGCCGAGGTTTCGCCTATACCTGCAACTCCCGGAATATTGTCAGATTTATCGCCCATTAAAGCTTTTAAATCGACTATTGCGCAGGGCTTTAAACCAATTTCGCTCTCAAAATTCTCGCTGGAAAGTTTAAGCAAATCGCTTACTCCGCGTTTGGTATAATACACGTCCGTCTTTTCGTTTACAAGCTGGAAGGAATCCCTGTCGCCCGTGTAGATATAACTGTGAACGTCAAATTTTTTGGAAAGCGTACCTATTAAATCGTCCGCTTCAACTCCCTCCTGCTCGCACATAGCAATATTCATAGCCGAAAGAAGCGCCTTTAAAGGTTGCACCTGAGAGGCAAGCTCGGGCGGCATAGGCGAGCGGTTGGCTTTATAGCCGTCGTACATTTTATGCCTGAAAGTAGGCGCTTTAAGGTCGAACGTTACAACCATATACTTAGGCTTTAAATCGGAAATAATTTTAAAAACAAGCTTTACAAACCCGAATATCGCGTTGGTGGGCTGTCCCGCGGAAGTGCTGAATACGGGCGTGGCGTAAAAAGCACGGTTTAAAAGGCTGTTGCCGTCTATTAAAACAAGTTTATCCATAAAATAATTTTTACTCCGAATAAAAAAGCTTGATTTTTAAAAAAAGCTATTATATAATATTAGAGTGATTTGCCGCTGTGGTGGAATTGGCAGACGCGCTGGACTCAAAATCCAGTGGTAGCGATACCGTGTCGGTTCGACCCCGACCAGCGGCACCACAAGAAAAGCTATCCGACTGTATATTGCGGTTGGGTAGTTTTTATTTTTCTCATTTGCCGCGCAAGCTAATCAATCTCTAAATATTTTAGCACAGCGAGGCTAAAAAGTCAATTAACGCGTTATATCGCCAGATATTAAAATACCGCCGCGGCTTAAAAAGCCGCGGCGGCGAATTTCATTTGATTATCCTCTGCGCCTTGTTACTATTATAACTACCGTAAGCGAAATAATTACCAATACGGCAACCACGCTTATAACGATAATCGCAACGATATATGGCATTGCATCGACACCCGTATCCACGCCCTCGCGGTTTACGTTAAGCATATAAGCGCTTACCGTTCCGTCGTCCGCCGTTACTTTGATAAGGTATGCGTTATCGCCGCCTTTCAAACTTACGGACTCGCCGAACGGCACCTCGTTCATCTCTCTGTCAAACAAGGTTACGGTTGCGCCTTCAATCGCGCCTGCGGTAATTTTAATGCTGTCAACGTTTGCGCCGACTTTATGTTCTATAATCTTCGTATTATCCGAAACGTCCAAATCAACGTCGTCGCACTTCAACGAGGTAAGAGTTTGCGCGCCGACAGGTCTTAATAGGCATAACACGTAGATACCCTCTTCTCCGTTAGTCGCTTTAACGCTTATCAGAATAGGGTTGATTCCGCCCGAAAGCGAAACTTCGCGCTTGCCGCTTACGGGCACGCCCTCGTCCTTTAACACGGATATAACTGTAACGGTAGCGTTTACGTCGGTGGGCTTAGGCTCGATTATTGCCTTTTCCGTTTCCTTTTTAACTTCCAATAAGAAATAGTTTTTCCCCGAAGTTAAATCGACGGCAACGCCGTTGCAATAAAGTTCAGCCAAAGTTTTTACGTTTGATTCGTAAATGATATCGTAGATAATCGTCTTTTCAACTACGTCGTTTTTGATAAAGCGGACAACGTGCTTCTTCGACTTTTCCGCCCTGTCTATTTCAACGTCGTAGTTTATTCCCTCGACCTTATAATCGGGGTCGGAAAATTTGTCGGCTTTAATTTTAAACGCCTTTATTTCCAGTGTGAACGGTATTGAAACCCTGTAATAGTCGGCAACAGAAGTTTCCGTTACAACCAACTCCGTTTCACCGCCGTTCTCGTCAACGCCTACAACCGAAACGTTGCTGAGCGTAAGTCCGCTGGTATCCTTCATTACACTGACAATAATCGTGTAAGTATTGCTATCACCGTTCTGTGCGGTAACTTTAACCGAAATACTGCAAGGAACGGAATATTCGCCCAAGCCGTCGACAGTGGCTAAGCTACCCGCCGCCTCAGCTTCAACCTTTACTTTTGCCGTTCCCTGCGGAACGGAAGCGGAATAGGTGGTTTTAGAAGGCGAAAACGCTTCGGTAAAGTTTACAGGCTCCAAATCGCCGTTGTCTTTCTTTATGAAAATAGACAATTCGGAAAGAGTTACGTCGCTCTCCGCGCCAATAACCGTAAACGTTACTTTGTACTCGTTTGCGGCGGAACCGTCTTCGGGCATAACTTTAATTGTAAGCGTATGAGCGCCTGCGGCAAGCGTGCCGAGGTTGCAACCCGACGTTGCCGTAGTTACGGTATTGCCGAGTTTGTTGCCGTCCAGCACAATATCGACTTTGGAGAAGCTTCCGTTTTTAGTAAACTCTATTCTAAGGCTGTCTTTATCGGCAAACGCTATATCGCCCGCGTCATAAGTGCCTGCCGTAGCAAGCGCCGCCGCGTCTTTACTGAGCAACACGTCGCTACCATTTTTAAACTGTAAAGCCGACAAAGTATTAACCGTTTCGCCAGCTGTACGGGTAACTGTTAAATTATAAGTTTTATTTGTCGTTCCGTCTTCTGCGGTTACCGTAATAGTAAAGTTGTTAGCCCCTACGTTTAAAGCCCTGCCCGAAAGACTGTCCGCCTTGGCGCCTGCGCTTACCTTAACGCTTATATCGCTCAGTTTGGAATAAGAATAAGGAACGGTACACGCAAAGCTTGTGCCGCTTGCCGTAAGCTTTTGCTTATTTACACTGAGTTCGGTTATGTCGCAAGCATTGGACGGCTGAACGAAATTTATTGGAATATTCGCGCCCGTCAACGTATGTTCAATGGCGTCAAACGTGTCCATATCGCACAAAATGGAATCTGAACTCGTTATTGCCGAAGCCATACCCGCGGATGGATTAACGCCGCTCTTTAATTTAAGCTTGATACCGCCTATCTTCCACTGAGTCTTGCTTATCGGCTCGTCCTTGTCGTCGCCCATTATGGTAATATAGCCTTTTGCGGCGTTACTTTGAGGAACTACCAAAATAGAATTGCGTATATCGGACGAAGGCACGTGCTCTACAAACTCGAAATAATTAACGTCGAAACTTATCTTTATTTCCGCGTTGTACATATCGGTGCCCGTATTGTTTTTTACGGTTGCCGAAACGGTGAACTCCTGCCCTGCCGCATTAGTTTTTATGTCGGTCAACGAAGAGGTAACTTCTATGGCGGCGCCGCCCGCGGCTTTTGCCGATAAGGAAGTTTTAGGCAAAACCAAAACCGCACACATTGCAACTAACGCAAATAAAATTACAGCAATAACATTTCTTATAGTCTTTTTCATACGTTTTGTTCTCCTTTAACGCTTAACCCGGCATATATATCCTTAGTGCCGACAAAGTAAGCGTTAAGCTGAGCTTTATCTATGGCGTTTATCTTTGCATCGCCGTTTATGTCGCAAGCAAGTTTATAAGCGCCCTCCAATAATTTAGTGCCCACAAAGTAGGCGTTTAACTGAGCTTTATCCACGGCGTTTACTTTACCGTCGCCGTTTATATCGCCTTTGACAACAAGCGTAATCTGGTCGGTAACTTCGCCGTTTTTATAGGTGCGAAGTATTATACCCGTGGCAACGTTGGCGGCGGCAAAGTCGATTATCTCCGTTTCGCCGTCAGCTTTAAACGCTTTAACCTCAGAATTTTCAAACTGCGTAAGAATGTCCGCAAGCGAGTCGCCGAGAGCAAGATTTACAAGATACGCGGGATTTTCGGCGGAATGTTCTTCCACTTCATTTCCGTCTGCGTCTACGAATTTATAAATCTGATTGCCTTCTATCAGCTTAAACGCGTCGCCGCCGGATATACCCGAAAGAGTAAGATATCTTTCGATATCGGTCATTGCGGCAACCTGTTCGGCAACCTGCTCCGCGGTAACGTTGTCGTCGTTCCTTGCGCTTTCCGCCGTCTTTATGGCGTCTAATAAGGTCTGATAGCTTATTTCCGTCCACTTACCGTCGGTATTGGGGTTATCTGCGACAAACTTGTTTGCGGCGTTGATTTTTTCAATAAGTTCCGTAAGCTCGACTATTGAATACATTGCTTGCGAAAGAGCGTCTTTTACCCTGTCGAATTCTTCTTTATCAACGCTTCCGGAAGCAACAAAATCTTCGGCAATAGCTATCTGGACAATTAGCTCCGTTAGACCGGGAATGGCAAATACTCTTTCACCTTCGTCCGACTGCGTTACAATCGCCTTTGCTTCGGCAATAAGGTCTTGAAGCGAAGCGCCGTCGAGTTTGAGCTCACGGCAAGCGGCTTCGAGCGCGGCGATAGCGTCGTCTACGTCGATTTTAGTTGAATTCACGCTTGCGTATACGGCTTCCGCATCGGCAATCGCGCTCTGCAACGCGGCAAACGTTTCAGCGTTAAATTTGCCGTCGTCGTTGTTATATTCTTTTGCTTCGGTCAACTTATCCCTTAACGCGCCCAAATCGACCAACCCGTCAATCGCGTTGGAGAGAGCGACGCATATCATTCTGTAAGCCTGGTCAACCGCAGTGTCGTCGCCTTCTTCCGAACCGCCGTCGGGGCTGAATTCGTTGGCTTCCTGCAACATTGCGCGAAGCGTTTCAACCGAGCCGTCCGTAAAGTATCTCTTGCCCTCTTCTCCGTCGGCTTTGCCTGCGGCGGCTAAAAGCTCCTCCGCGCGCGCCTTTAATACTTCAAGCGCGGAAGTATCGAATTGCAGATGCGACTTGATATTGTCCAGCGCGAAGTATTCCGCCACGTAGTTGGCAATTACGTTGTCGTCGCCGTCGCAATACGCCTGGCTTTCAACTATCTGAGCTTCCAACGCGGCATAAGACGCGGCTACGTAGTACTCTTTATTTAAGGTTTTGCACTCGTCTATAAGCTCCTGCAACATTGACTTGTCAAGCACAAGGTTGGCGTAAGCCGTCTGCATAACGATAAGCGCGTTATCGACCTCTTCTATTGTGAAGTCGCGGGAATTGTCAACTATCAGTTGCGCCGCCGTCATAGCTTTCAAAAGCTCGTCGTAAGAAGCGGGAGTATAATACTCGTAAGTAAGCATTTCAACGCCGATATATTCGGGGTCGGCTTCGCCTTCATTGCCTTCCTCGTCCACCTCCGGTTCGGTGTGCAACGTATGCATCTCGGCGGTTTTCTGCTCTATAAACTCCTGCAACGCGGTAGTATCGGGCGTCAACGCCTCGATTGCCGCGAGTATGGCTTCTACGTTTTCAACAGCAACGTAATAGCTGAACTCCTCCTCGGCTTCCGTTCCGAGAGCTTTTTCTGCGTTGGCGATTGCCGTACTCAGATTTTCCAGCCCCTCGGAAGAGTAAGCTCCGTCCAATATAGGTTTTTTGGAATTTATAAACGCTCTGTAATTGTCAACGTCGGGCAGTATGCCGTCAATCGCGTCGTTTAAAGCCTTTACTTTTACCTTGTAGTCCTCAACGGCATTAAACTTATCCTCGTAATTTTCGGTAGGAATAGCGCCGCTTGCATAGCCCGAAAGCCAGGCGTCGCCGGCTACTTTCGCATCGAGTACGGGCTGATACGTAGCCGCGGTTATATACTGTGAATCGAGTCCGTTCGCCGTGTAAATCGCCTGTTCGAGTTGCGCCGTAACAATCTCCAAACCGTTCATTGCGTTTACGATTATGTCGATAAAATCGTAAACGTCCTGTTCGATTATCTTGTCGTTAATAAGCTCCTCGACCATATCCGTCTGCGTAACGAGAGCCTTATAGCTCAGCTCCGTATAGTACGCTTGATTTTCCGCCTGCGCCCTCGATATCGCAATATACTCGCGTATCATAGCGGGGTCGATTACAACGCTGTCAATGTACTTGACAAGCGTATCCAACACTTCCTGCACGTGGTCGATTGTTTCGCGCACAAGGTTCTGCTCGATGTTGTTGTATACGATAACCGCGTCGTTATATTTAAGTTGAAGCGCGGCAAGCGATTCGGCGGTATACAGGTCGGTCTTGGCAAGAATACCTTCCGCCTTTTCTATGCGCATAGCCAGCTCTTCGGTATCGATTCTTAAATTTTCTATACCCTGTTCAAGCTTTTCACCCGCGTTTTTTACCTGCTCTACCGTAGCGTTAGCGTCGTTTACAACGTCCCTCGCCTCGGCAAGCGCCGCCTGCATTAAGTCCCAGGTAACCGTGGAGTATACTACGAAAACTTTAAGTTCGCCCGTGTTCTCGTCCATTATCCAATTGCCGTCGTTATCCTGCCTGTGCTTGGCGTTAGTCCAGGCGCCTACTTCCCTTACTCTTTCGGCAAGCGCCGTCTTATCCGCCTTCATATTGGCAATGGCGTATTCGAAGTCCTTTAATCCCTTGATTACGTCCGCGTTCGAAGGCGCGCCGCCATTGTCGTCAATCATCTTCTGCGCGGCAACGCCGAGCGCCTGAATCGATAAAACGCTCTCTTCGGCATAGCCAACGTTTCCAATGTAGTCCTCGCGCGATTCGTCGCTGACTATGGAAATATACTCTTTAAGCAAGTCGAGGTTTGCAAGAATATTGTCAAGCGCCGACTGCAAATCTCTGGTTACCTGCTTAACGCGTTGAAGAAGTTGGCTGTCTACGTTCTCCGTATCCAAACCTTCGCAATCGTCAACGCAAAGCTGCGCCGCAGTTTTAGCCGTTTCAAGGTCGCTTATAGACTGTTGCGTATAGTACTTGGCGCTTTCTTCCTTCAAATAAACCTGCGCTTCGGCTATCTTGTTTTTCAGAAATTCGATATTTATTCTAAGGTTCAATATCGCGTCGTTAAGATTGGTCGCCGCCGCGCTGATTGTCGCCGCGGTAGCGCTGTCGTCGTCGCGCACCTCAATTGCAACAGCCAACGCTTCCCTCAGCTGTTCAAGGCTTGAAGGGTCGTATATATCCTCGTTGAGAAGTTCTTCCTCGGCGACTTTTATAAGCTCGATAAGCTGTTGCTTATCAATCATTAACCCGTTGACCGCCGCAACAAGATTTTCAAGCGCGACGTCAACCATATTGGAATAGGCTATAAACTGATTGGGTTTGGCGGCGGGTTCGTTCAACACCCTTCCCGCTTCACTGTAAGCCGCTTCAAACGTAGCCCAAGTGGACGCTGTATACTGCCCCGCCTGCAACAAGCTTGCCTTGTTGTACTCGTCTTTAAGCGCAGATTTGTCAATAGTAAGATTGTTGAGCGCAACGCCGAGGTCGTAAACCATCTGCGCGACGGTTGTACCGAGCGCCATTTCGTCCTCGTAAGCGGCTACCGCGGAAGCAAACACCTGATTGAAGTTGGCTACGCTTTCGAATTTATCGTCGGGAAGCTTGCCCTCGGAATTGAGAACTACTTTTTCGTCTACAAACTCCACCGTGCCGCCGAGAGCCTCGTAAGCTTCCTTTATTCTCGCTTCAAGCTTACTCTTATCGATTTTAAGACCGGCTATTACGGCTTCAAGCGCCGCCCACGCTTCCGCAACTTCGCGCGCGGTGGCGTTTGCGTTGTTGTTTACGCTTACAGCGTACATTTTTTCCTTCTGCAAACCCTGCCAATCTTCGGGCTTGTAGTCGCTTTCAACAACGTTATTCGCCTTAATAATCGTTTCGTTCAGCTTGAATTTGTTTACGACAAGGTTGGTGTCCGCCATAAGCAAAGTTGAATAAGCGAGCATTACGTCCTTATTCATATACTTGTTCGAATCTTCTTCAAGCACCGTCTTTGCAAGGGTGAGCGAGCTGTCCATAGTCGCAAAGTTTACAAACCACTCCTTATACGGCAGTTTGTTGGTTACTATATCGTCGTACAATCTTTGAAGTTCGCCCGTTTCGGGTCTAAGCCCTATAATGGCGTCGTTAATCGCCTTCATATGAGCGACCTTTTCTTCGTCGGTCATAGTTTCGGCGGCGGCTTCCGCGGCGTCCGCGGCCGCCATAAGCACGCTGTATGTTGCAACGCTCCAATCTTCCGCGTTATAGGAGCGCGCGGTGTTTATAAGTGAATCCAAATCGGAGTTATCCGCGGGAAGTCCCCTGAGCGTAGGCAAGCCGTCGTTTATTTCGGCGCTGTGCGCCCAAACGCTTCCGCCGTTAATATTCCAGCTGGGAAGCAATACAGTGCAATTTGCCTTGAACTCTTCGGCGGATTCGAGCTGTACGTTTGCCTGCACGCGCGTACCCTTATTGCTGTTCTGTTTATTCGCCTTACCTGTAACCGTACTCAATGCATAGTTACCCGTACGGTTAGCCGCCGTTATCATATAGCTTGTGCTCTGTGCGCCCGACACGATTTGAGCCGCCTGACAATAATTTGTGGAGCGGGTTGCCGTTGCCGTAATGGAAGTTGCGAGCGACACGCAGTCTTTTACCTGATTAGTGCAACTTGCGGCATTGGAATAACCTACTATGCCCGCAACGTGCGCCGTGGTGGACGATGATGTGGAAAGCGTTGTGGTTGCGCTTAGCGTACCGACAAAATAACTGCGGTGAACGTAGTTTGAATTCTGGTGGAACACGCCTACAACGCCGCCGGCTATCGCCCAGGTTGAAGTGGACTTGTCGGAGATATTGCCCATAGCGTAACTGTCGTAAACTCTGGTTATGTATTCGCCAACGCCCACAAGACCGCCTGCGCCGTAACCGTTGGAAAGCGTAGCGGTAACGTCTGCGCGGGCGTAACATTTTTTAATTTCGCCGCTTCTGAACAGACCTACAAGACCGCCCGCATACTTGCCCGCAGTTATTTTTGCCGTTGCAAAGCTGTTTGTAATTGTGTTGTGTCCTATATTGGCGCAACCTATAAGCCCGCCAATCTGCGTACCCTGGTTTGTAATCGAACCGCCTATTACGGCGCACCTGTCCATATTAAGATGCGTAAGCGAGTATCCTACAAGCCCGCCTGCATTGCCGTTTGCTGTACCCGTTTGCTTAACTTGGGGCTTTATAACCGAAATATTTTTGAATTCGGCATATTTTACGTAACCGAAAGGCGCCGTAAGCCCTTTAGTCGCGGTAATATTTACGCCTGTAAGTTTATGGTCCAAACCGTTGTAACTGCCCGCAAAACAGTGGGAAATGTCATACCCAATAGGTCCCATTCCCGCAAAATCGATATCAGCGGTCTGTTCAAGGTATAAGCCGTTATAGCAATGTCCGTTTTTAACGTTTTCGGAAACCGCCGCCAAATCGTCTTTTGTGTTTATCTGTACGGGGTTGAACCGCGAACCCAAATCGTGTACGGGTACGCCGAGAGCTTTAAGATAGGGCAATCCGCCGTTTACGCCGTCCTGCCTTGCCCACACATTATCAAAATCCCAACCGAGTCCGTATACGGAATCCTGATAAGTTTCGGTCTGCGTAAATTTATCCGCAGGCATAATTGTGCCGTGGTAAATGTGAGCCGCGGCATAACTGCTGCTGTTTCTGCGGAAACCTATTACCGTATCGTTGCTGTAAAAATTCGATTTGCCCGCAAGAGCCGTAGGATAGCCCGTAGTATATCCGTTTGCCATAGCGCTGGCGTAAACGAAGTGCGAGGAGTCTTTAACTATGCTTGCGGCGGCAACCTTACCGCTCAATACGGCGCAACCGCCGATATTAGTTGTTTTAACGTTGGCGAGAGCCGCAATGCCGCCCGCGCCCGAGTGAGAAGTGGCTATATTGCTTGTAGACAACACTTTGCCCGCAACGTAGCAATTGGTAATTCTGCAACCCGTAACTCCGACAATGCCGACAATGCCGCCCGAATAGGAGCTTACGTCTTTGGTTGAGCTGTAAGACTGTATATCGCCCGTGCTGAAACAGTTGTCTACCGTAGCGGCATACGTGTTGAGCCTGCCGACAATGCCCGCCGCGCTGTGTCCCGCAGTTGTTACCGCACTGCCGGTAGAATAACATTCTGAAATGTTAGCGCCCGCGGTAATACCTGCAATGCCGCCAACGTAGTGAGTTGTCGAATTAACGTTACGGGTAGAATAACATTTTGTTATGACCGCGCCGCCCGCCGCCGTAGACGCAACGTTGCCGACTATACCGCCGACGTAAAGTTTACCGGTAAGCGAAAGTTTAAGATTGGCGTTTATGTCCGCGGCGGGGTCGAAAGTCGAACTGCAATTTTCTATTACCACGCCCGTCTTGCCGGCATAACCTATAACGCCGCCTACGTTGGACGCGCTCGAAACGATACTGCCGCCTACAACGTGGCAATTTTTGACGATGCAACTTTGCGACCAACCCAAAACCGCACCCGTATTGTTAAAGGCGGTACTTGCTATTACGGGATTGACCATAGTCAGGTTTTCAATTGTCGCGCCAATTGCCGCGCCGAATAACCCCTTGTTAGCCGCCGCGTAATTGACGTACATATTTGAAATCTTGTGCCCGTTGCCGTCGAACGTGCCTGCAAAGTATACCGTAGACGACTTACCGATAGGCGCCCAGGTCATACCAGAGAGGTCAAGGTCGGCAACCAGCCTTAAAGTTTTGCCCGCAAAATTGTTGCCTGCGTTTACCGAATTACGGAACGAAATAAACTCGTCTTCGTTTTCAATCTCTATCGCGCTGCCCGCCATACCGGGAACGCTGTATTTGTTGGCTTTGAGAGTGGGAAGCCCTATGTCTTCGTTCCACTCCCAAACGTTTTCATAGTCGTAATTAGCGGTATCCCTCCACCACGCCTGCTTGGTTTCGGAAGTCATTGCATAGTAATCGACCGACGCTCTCTGCGCCGAAGTATCTATAAAGTACGAATGACTGGCTATCGAACCCGATTTTGTAACGCAACCGAGCCCCCAGCTTACCTTACTGTTGTAAAAATTGTTGTTTGCCTTGGTGTTGTTACGGATGTACGCATACCTGCCGGTACCGCCTGCAACCAGCATCACGGGAGTTGAAGTTGAGGTATAGCCGTTATACGTGTATGGTTCGATTGCGGAATAAAGGTTACCGAAACGCCTGTATCCCGTATTTTTCATATTGGAAGCAAAGGTGTGCTTTGCCGTAAGTATTACGTTATTCTTCAACGTTGTGTTGATAGCTTGAAGCCTGCTGATTAAGCCGCCAGCCCTCATCGTTGCCCCGTTGAGTATAGAGTTATTGTTGAAATTGTACGTAACGTTGCCGGTATAATAGCAGTTTTCTATGCTTGAATTGCGCGAAGTATGGTCGACATACGCAATAAACGCGCCTTCGTTACCCGTCGTAACGTTGCCCGTAGCAAAGCAGTTTTTAACGTTGGAAGAAAAACTGAGCGAGCCGACAAGAGCCCCGGCATAATACGTCCAGGTTGTATTGTAAGCGTCGCAAACAACGTCCGCGGTAGAGTAGCACTGTTCTACGTTCGTCCAATAAATTTTTCCGCCTATACCTCCTACGTAGAGCGAAGTATTTGTATTTGCCGCCGTTACGCAATGAATTTTAACAGTATTGGAACAGTTTATAATTTCGCCGCTCCGTCCGAAACCTACAAGCTGACCGACTATACCGCCCACGTAAGATTTACCGCGGATGACGGCGTTTTGCGCACTCGGTTTGTTGCTCTGCGTTACGTGGCAGTTATTAAATTTGCCCGACCAATTTACGTTACCGACAACGCCGCCTACGTAGTTACCGCCGTTTCCCGTTATGTAAGGGTCCTCTATCGTCAAATCGCTGACTACAACGTTCAACGCATAACCGATAAACCCCTTATAGTCGGTTGTTTTAGTAACCTGCATATTGCTGAGCACGTGGTTGTTGCCGTTGATTACCATATGCGCGGGCGTCTTTATAACCCCTACGCCCATAGGCGTCCACTCGCCAAGCTCTATATCACTGTTTATATTTATCGTTAAATCGTAAATGGGTTCGCCGGAGTTGACCCTTCTTGCCAAATCAATCAACTCGTCGCGCGTGTTTATTTCGTAAACAAGTTTGGGTATTTCCTTAAAGGGCAAAGCTTTAAGGACGGGGCGATTGCCGTTTACCCCCTCCTGTATTTCCCATTTATTTGTATCGAAGCCGTTGAATACGCCGCCGAGCGTAAGATTATCCGCCGCAGTTATTGGCGCGCACCTATCCCCCATTGCGTTCACGTCGCAAGCGACTATATCGCTGGGATTATGGTTTGTATAATTGAGTTCGCTTGGATACCTTAAATTGTCGGAAGCGCCCTGGGTTGCCGCCGCCACGGTAGCGTCCTTAAACGTAGCTATGGGCGAAAAAGCGTTTCCCACCGCAGTTTCCTCCGCTTCGTAATCGGTGCCAAGACTTACCGCGTTTACAATTTCCGAATCAAATTCGATTACGCCCGCAATTCCCGAAAGTCTTGTGTTGAACTGCGTGAAGGTAGAATAATAATGCGATTCAACAATGTTAATATCGGAGTAAACGTTTTTGATTGTAATAGAATCGTAAACAAGCCCCGCTATACCGCCGGCTGCGGTATAGGGATTGCCCATCGTTTCAACACCCGTAGTGCCGAAATACTTTCCCGAACCGGACGAATTGCTACCGTAACCGCCGTTGCCGGGCGTACCTTTAACCGAGCCGCGCACTTCCATTTCGCCAATTGCAAAACAGTCCGTAACCGTGCCGCGCGTATCGCCGACTATGCCGCCGCCGTACACGTTGCCGCGGGTGCCGCCTTTTCCGCCGTGCCCGCCCCTGTACGTGCTGTACGCCGAACGCCCCGTTCCGCCGAAGCCGCCGTTGCTTGCGCCTACGCGGATATATGCGTTGGTATAACAACCCGATATGGTTCCCGCTTCGGTTGAATCGGGATTGTCGGGATTGTTATAAAGAACGGAAGTTATTCCGCCGCACTTGGCGTCGCCGCCCCTGCCGCCTACGCCGCCTTGACCGCCTACGCCCGCAGACTTGGCGTTACTACCGGGTCCGCCGTTGCCGCCCGCGCCGCCCCAGGCGTAAACGCTACCTACAAACGAACAGTCGGTAATATTAGTGCCGTCGCTTATGCCTACGATACCGCCGGCATAACCGTTTCCGCCGTTACCGCCAGTGCCGCCCGTTTTACCCGCGCCTCTACTGGGAACGCCCGCTTCGCCGCCTGCGCCGCCAGTGCCGCCCCAAGCGTAGATAAGCCCCCTTACCTGACAATTGGAAACCGAACTTGCCATTGCGCGACCCGCAATACCGCCGGAAACAACCGACGACGCCGAGCCGCCGTTACCGCCGTTGGCGTTGCTTGGCTTAACCGTACCCGCTTTACCCGTTGCCGAATACGTAGATACGCTTACGTCCTCTAAAATGAGATTTTTAACCGTAGCTTTGGATATATATCCAAAGAAACCGCTGTGATTAGCCGTGCCTACAACGTTAGCCTGCGCAACGTAAAGCCCGCGCACGGTATGATTTGCGCCGTCGAATATGCCCTTAAACGGCGTGGTGGACGAAACGCCGATGGGCACGAAAGTCGTATACTTCAAATCGATATCGGCGGCAAGTTGAACGTGCTTGCCGACATATGCGTTACCGCCGTTTACCGAATCCCTGAAAACTTTCAAATCGTCGGCGTTTGTTATCAGATAAGGAGAGTCTTCGGTACCGTTGCCCGAAAGCGCCACCGAAGTAATTTTTACAAGCGGCACAATAAACGCGCCAAGCCCCATAAGCACAAACAGCGCGCAAAGAATGATAATGCCTATTCTCTTTCTCTTTAAAGTCATTGCCGACCTCCACCGCCGCCTTTTACCTTGCCGCTCAGCACGGCTTTTAAACGGCTGTAAACTCCATCTTTTTGAGTTTACGATTTGCTTTTGTAATCTTCTTTCTCAGGCAAAATTCCGTTACAATTAACAGTGTTTGCGCAATGCATTAGCATTGCGCCCTCTCTTTTTGCCGTAGGGAAAAAGGCTCTTACGTAAAAACGTAATAAGCCACGTATAATTTTTCATTAAAATAATAACACGCTATAAAATATTTTGTCAATATTAAATCATAAAAAAGTAAATATTTTCGCGCATTATACTATATTTTAGAGTTTAAAAAGGAAAAAGTGCGCGCAAAAATACATTTTTGCGCGCACTTTTTTACATATTATTCCATTCTTCCGGTATCCTGCGTTTCACCGCCGTCTTCCCGCGGTTGTCCGTCTTGCGTTTGACTGTTTTCGCCGCCCCCCGCAGTTGTACTTTGCTCTTTCGAAAGCCTTACAATCTTTAAAATCTGACTTATTATAAACGGCAAAGCGATTACCGCCAGAATTATGAAGATTCCGTACCTTCCTATAAAACCGAACACTTTTCCCCAGCCCGCCGAGCTGTACGTGCATATGCCCAACAGATTTTCCGCAGTAACTTTATCGCTGTCGGGGTTGGGATTGGTAACCGTATTTTTGCCCTGCGTCGTAATTTCTCCGCCGTTTACTTTTATAACCGCGTGAACGATACTCTGCCCTTTAAGCGCCGACGGAAAACCGTCCCCCGCCATAAAAACAATATAATCGCCCACCTTGACGTCGTTAAAATTACATTCCTTAAACACAATTAAATCGCCCGTCATTATATAAGGTTCCATAGACGGCGTTTGCACAATGGCAAAAGCCGTCCCGAAAAAACTTACGGGTTTATTCTTTGCGCGGCACACTACCATATTTATAAGTATAGCCGCAGTCAAAACTATTATCAAGCCCGTAAGCACCGTACATATCACCGACAGAACTTTTTTTGCGGGCTTCTTTTCTTTACTCACTTTTTTACGCGTCCTTTTAACCGTAGTCAGCTTCTTACGCACCACGCGCCTGGGTTTTGCCTTTTCCTTTTCTTCCGCAAGCTCCTTTTGCAGTTTTGCAAGCTTGCCCTCAGCGCGTTCCGACATTCTCTGCGCGCGCTCGACTTCTTCCCACTTCAATTTCAAAAACAGCTTGCGCCTGCGCACGCGCTCCTGCTGTCGCTTTACTTCCCTGCGCTTTTCGGTAACCGCTGTCGCCGAGAGCCGAGGGGGCAAACACAAATGTTTTACCTTTTATTTCAACCGTACCCACGGCGTTAAAAGAAAGATTGTATTTGGTTTTAAGCGCTTCGCCCTCTTTGAGCAAACCGCCGCCGTCAATTACCACGCCGCCCTGCCCTTCGGAAAAAATAACGTAATAATCGAATTGCGCGGAAAGCTTGCAATCGGCTTTTATTTTTTCAATCAGCTCGGCATTGTCGTTTAACCCGCCCAACTCGGAAGAATATTTTTCATTGACGTTATGAGAAAGAGTATCCGCCCTGCCGCCGTAAGAAGCAAATTCCTGCCTGTAAGTCTTTGCGGAATACTCGTTAAAAATAAACAGACCCGCCGCGATTTCAACCAATACGACAATTGCAACGAAAACAATCAGTTTCAAAAGAGAAGATTTATTAAGTTGATGTAAAAACTTTTTCTTTTTCAACGATTTTCCCCCGCCGCTACAACCGCACGGCATAACACATAATACATTATATCATTTTATATTCCGTTGTCAAGGTCAATGCTAAATAAGGCGGTAATTTAAAACAGTTTTTGTTTGATAATTGCATCGCAAAAAAGGCGGGCGGAAAAAGCAACTCGCTTTTTCCGCCCTCAACAGTCGCGGTATTTTATTTCAAGGTAGGATAAAATTTATCGTCCGTCGCGCCGAAATCGTGGAACAGCCAAATTTCTTCGCTCCAATTAAGGTGTTCTCTCTGCCAGCTTGCACTGCGCAAATCGGCTTGCGACGTAGCAGAAACGTTAGTTATTAAACTTGCAATACCTTCCTCACAATAGCAATTTTCAATTGCGCCTCCATCGTTTACCGCAAACGCGAAGCCGTCGGTTTTTATATCTCCGCCGTAATCGTGTACCGCGCCCTGCGCAAAAGTATTTGCCGCGGCGGAAACGTTTTTACCCGCTATGCCGCCGACGTATGCAGTATTGCTCCGTACACCGTTGTTTACGCTGAAATTATAGTGCGCATAACAGTTTTTTATAGTTGCATTATCGCTATCGCCGACAAGTCCGCCAAAATGCGAATCGACTACGTAAGCGGTTGGCATACCTTCATTAAGTTCCGCAGTAACGTTTGATTCCGCATAACAGTTTTCAATCTCGGCTCCGTATGTCTGACCGAGAAGCCCGCCAACGTTTAACGCAAGCGCCACGCAGTCGCCTTCCTGACTGCCGAATACGCCCAGCTTAGCCCAACTTACGGACACGTTTTTGCCTATACCCGCCAAGCCGCCGCAGTCGGCAAAATAGGAATACTTGCGCTCGACGGTTTGAGGTAAAATAATTTTGACTTCCGCCGACGAAGCCTGTATTTTGCCGGTCGTTGCGCCGACAAGCCCGCCAAATTTTAAGCGTGGCGCTTGCGAATACTCACCGAAATCTTCGCCCTCCGCAATTTCGAGTTTAATTACTCCTTGCACGTGGCAATTTATTATTTCGGAAGAATCGCCCGCTATAATTCCCACGCTGAAACCGCTCGATTCAAAATTCTCTACCGTACGGATGATTTCGGCATTCTCTACGTTGAGGTTTTGCACCTTGCCCACTAACCTTTCAAAAATACCCGTATACCAGCCCGCGGAGCTGCGAATTTTCGGACTGATAATCTTGTGCCCGCCGCCGTCTACGCACAGCCAATACGAGGGCTGTGCGATAGGCTCCTGCACTTCTTCGGGAAATACTATGTCGCTCGTCAGCTTAAAATACACGTAACGCCTTGTGGACACAACTTCGTCCTGCTCCGCAATAGCGGCAAACTGCTCGTACGTATCAATCAAAAAGGGCTCCTCTTCCGTTCCCACGCCGCCGCTGAAAATCGACGCCGTTGCATACAGCCGAGTGGACTCCGACGCCTTATGCGTTGCCGTTTCCTTGTAACGCACGTTCACGTTATACCTGCCGCACTCGGTAAACGTATATGTACCGCTATCTATATATTCCAAAGTGGAATGGTCTACCCATATACCCAATTCCATCTCTTCGGTAAAGCCTTCAATCGTGCAGGTTTTGCCAGCCATTTTTACGCTAACTTCGGGTGAATCTTTCCTCTCCGCCTTTTCAAGCGTAACTTGCTTGGTGAACGGCTCGCTCGGCAATATGCTTCCGTTTGCCGCGGCTCTCGCCGATACGTTATGGGTAGACCCGGGAATAAGATTTTCAAAACGGATATAATATCCTTCCTCGTCTGCCGAGGACGCAGGTGAAAGCCATTCCCCGTCGTCCAACCTGTACTCGGTTGTATAATTACCGTCGGCATACTCTGCCCATTTTATACCTATAAAATCAGTTCCGACAAATAAAATAATACCTGTCGGACTAACCCCGTATTCTGGCGGCGTGTCGCGGTTATTATCGCCGCCAAAATTGCAGGCGGTAAAACTCAACGCACAGGTCGTTAAGGCGATTAAAAACAAAGCAATAAACAACAACTTTTTCCTCATAACTTTCTCCTTTTTTTACTGATAGAGCTATGATACACCTTACCCCCCCCCTGTCAAGTATTTTTAACAAATTTTGCTTTTTTATTTGGGTAAAATTTGGCGTAGAAAAAAGCCGCCGTTTAATAACGGCGGCTATTTATGGTACTCCCGACGGGAATCGAACCCATAACTAACCCTTAGGAGGGGTTTATTATATCCATTTAACTACGGAAGCATTGTTTATTTATTCTTTTGTTCAATTCCCGTCCGACGGGAATACTTCGCTTCCGCTCCGTGCCGACAAAGTCGGGGCGAACCCATAACTAACCCTTAGGAGGGGTTTATTATATCCATTTAACTACGGAAGCATTGTTTATTTATTCTTTTGTTCAATTCCCGTCCGACGGGAATACTTCGCTTCCGCTCCGTGCCGACAAAGTCGGGGCGAACCCATAACTAACCCTTAGGAGGGGTTTATTATATCCATTTAACTACGGAAGCCTGTTTGTTACAGCCATATAATAATACAACAACCCCGCCCAAAAATCAACTTATTTAAAGGATAAAATTTTACGCGTATGTAAATTTATTTCTTCCTCTTCTTGCCCACAAACTTATTTAAAAGCACGTAAACGCCGACAAGCGCCACAATGCTTAAAACAAGCACAAGGTACGATACCCATACTTCAACCTTGTTTCCGAACAGGTACAAATTTATATCTACCGAATCTTTTATACTCTCTATTACCGAGCTATCCCAACCCATAGCCGACATTTCCCTTAGCGTGCCCGCCATAGAATGATAGCGCACAAGCGAAGTACCGTAAGTTCCGGGGAGGAAACCGACTATATTTTGCAACGCCTTGCCGAAAAACGATATGGGCATATACGCGCCGCAGATAAAGCCGTAACCCGCGCTTACCGCCGTTCCTACCGCCGACATCTGCCCCTGCGAGCTTAAAAAGAAATTTATAACAGAAGAAAGAGCCGTTCCGAACATAGATAAAAGAACGACGTCGGACAACAGCAAAAACACGTCGCCAACGCTTAAATACCACCCCGAACAAGCTATGTATATAAGCGAACAGCAAGCGGCAACGCCGCAGACGATTATTGTTGTAACCAAAGTTGAAATATAATATCCCAGCGCGTGTACCGAGCGCTTTGCAGGCGTAATTGCAAGGTCGGCGCGCGCGCCCGTTACCTTATCCTGCACCATAAGCATATTTGAGCAAAACGCAACGGTTATACAGCAGACGGCAAGCAATGACGAACACAACTGCCCCGCAACCATTCCGTTTATGAGCTTATCGGAACAGACAACCCCTTCGAGCGACTTGCCAAAATTGTCTTTAAATACCTTTGCAAGGAAAAACACGTATAGCACAAGCAGAATTATAGGGGTAATCAGCGATGAAAAGAACATTGCCTTATCCTTAAAGTAAACTTTGCAATTGCGCTTTATCGAAGCTAACAGTCCGCTCATAACATACCTCCGCCAAGCTTTTTGCCCGTTACGGCAAGAAACACGTCGTCCATCTTGCCCTTAATTACTTCGTAGTCGGTAAACATTTCAGGATGAGCAACAATTAACCTCGTCGCTTCGCCGCTGTCCGACACTAATATGCGGTAGCCTCCCGCAACCTCCTCGTATTTAACGTTGAGTGCGGCTAACTGCTCCGCCCCTACCCCGTAAACGGTTATAAAGTCGCCCGTATACCTGTTTTTAAGGTCGATTGGCGTACCCTCCGCCACAATACTGCCGCCGTCTATAATTACAACGTAGTCGGCGTCAGCCGCCTCTTCCATATAGTGCGTTGTAAGAAGCACGGTAACCTTATCTTCCTTCCTCAGCTTTTCAACCACTTCCCATATTACTTTGCGGGTCTGCGGGTCAAGCCCCGTCGTCGGCTCGTCCAAAATGAGTATTTTAGGGCTGTGTATTATTGCGCGGGCAATGTCAACGCGCCTTTTTTGTCCGCCCGAAAGCTTGCCGAGCGTGCGCTTCAATATCGGGGCAAGTTCCAACAAACTGCTGATATCCTCCAACCTTTCCTTAAACTTAGCCCCGCTAATACCGTACAGCGCCGCCTTGTACTTCAAGTTATCGTAAACTGTAAGCGACTTATCAAGAACGGAATTTTGGAAAACAACGCCCAGCTCCCGCTTTACCGCGTCCATATTCTTATCCACACTGTGCCCGTTTACAGTTACCGTGCCGCCGTCCGCCTGCAATTGCCCGCATATGATTGAAATCGTCGTACTTTTCCCCGCGCCGTTTACTCCGAGAAAGGCAAAGAGCTGCCCCTCCCTAACGTTAAAGCTAAGCCCGTTCACCGCGTGCACGTCCTTAAAACTTTTGTGCAGATTTTCTATTTTTATAACGTTATTATTCGTTTCCATAATCTTTTTATCAGCGATTGCCCGCCATAAATACTCCACTTTTACTCTAAGATTTTCAGCAATGTCTATTTTTAAATGCCAAGCTATTCGCTCATAACCTTTTTTACGGAAGTGCGCCCCACTACAAAAACGTACGCCGCCGTAAGCGCTTCGTATGCAACAACAAAAAGCGCAAAGCATACGGCGAACAGCGCCCAATCGAAAGAGTAGACGGGAATATCGTCAAACTTAGCGAATACTATGTTTACCATTACGTTTAAAAGTCCGTATTGGTACGCCGCGCCGACGGCAAACCCGATATATGCGGGGATATGATACAGCCCCAACACCGAAAGCCCGCATTCCTTTAAAGGATAACCCGAAACTTTCAACATTGCAATCTTTTTTGCGTTGCCGCCGACTACCGCCGTCATAGATAGCCAAAGCGATACGGCGGCAAGCACCAAACCAATCGTTAAAATCATTCCGCCCATTAAATTGCTTGCATAATCGCGCATTGACAGCCCCATCTGCGTCATCGAAGAAAAGCAGAAGCCGCCGAACGCAACAAAAAACGCAAGCGTTTTATTTTGGTTAATAACGCCGAACGCAAACTCCGTAAGGAAGTTTTTATTGCCGCGCGCGGGCTTGTTCTTTTTTATCTTTTCTTTAATTGTATTTCCCCTTATAAGCGCAAGCGCGGGTGTTTTGAGCTTTACGTATGCAATGACTATCGATACAGCCGAAAACAGAGCGGACGGCAATATAACAAGAGCAAACAACAGCGCAGGGTGGAAACGCAAAGCCGCCTCGCATATTCCTGCTCCTCCCTCGTTTTGTAAGCGGTAAAAGGTTGGCATAACCGTCCAGCTTACGGCATAGCCTGCCGTCGCGCCGACCAAAACGCAAAAACCGAAACCCCAGCACCTTGCCGCGATATTCCACTCACCGTAACCGAGAGCCTTTAATATGCCGAATTTAGGCGAATTCTTTTCGATATGCGTTCCTATATAGAATACAAGCATAACTACCGAGGTAAGCAACAGGCAACCGCCAGCCACGGCGCAAACTACTACGTTGTTTAACAACAGCGCTTCGTACAGCTCCTCACCCTCGGCGGGCACCGTTGCGCCAACGGCGCGCAAATCGATATCGTAATTTAAAAACATATTACAGACGAGCACCGCGCAAAAGGATATTACGGCAATTCCGAAAAACTTAACGCCGTCTTTAAATGAAACGACCATATATCACCAACCTATTTCGTATGCGCCTTTCGGGCAGGAATTGAGTTTTTCCTCTACGATTAGTCCGCTGTTTATCTTTATGACCTTTTCCGCCGTTTCGGCAATGTTTTCGTTGTGCGTAACGGTTACCAACGTAAAGCCGCTCTGCTTGCCGAGTTTTAAAACGTAGTCCAAAAGTTGCCTGCCCGTTTCTTCGTCAAGCGCGCCCGTAGGTTCGTCCATAAAAAGAATTTCGGGCTTCTTTGCAAGCGCTCGCGCCACCGCAACCCGCTGTTGCTCGCCGCCTGACAGCTGTCGGGGATACTTATGCAGCTTATCCGCTAATCCGACCGCCTCTATTATATCACGGTAATTTTCATTGCGCGCAAGGTCTGCTCCCATTCTCACGTTTTTGTCCACCGTCATATCGGGCAACAGATAATACTGTTGAAAAACAAACCCGACAAACTTGCGCCTGAACGCCGTCAGCTGTTTATCGCTCATATCTGAAACAACTTCTCCGCAACAAACAACCCTGCCTTCGTCAGGCTTTTCCAACCCGCCCATAATATTTAAAAGAGTAGACTTGCCCGACCCAGAAGCACCGAGGATTACCACCGACTGCCCTTTATTTACACTTAAATCGACGCCCTTTAAAACGTATTGCCTGTTATCCGCGCCACCGAAAGATTTTTTAACTTTGCTTACTTCAATCATTATCCTTCTCCTTAAAACTTTTCAGCATTGCCTTAAAGGCAAAAGTCAGCCTTTCGCTGATTTCCTCGTCGGTAAAACAGCAGGAATCGGTGGCGCACAGCACGGCAATTCCGTGTGTGTAAATCATTATATCTTTATGCAACGATTTAGCCGTATCCTCGTCAAGCCCCCAACTCGTTCTTAAAGCGCCGACTATTTTGCCGTTGTTTTCGTCCAGAAGCATATACCCGTCTAACCCGACCGCAAATTCCGACATAAACAACAACTTAAATAAATTAGGTTCGTTTCTGGCAAACTCGATATATTTAAGCCCCGCACCCTTAAACGGCAACGGCTGTTTCAGCCCTTCGGCAATATAGCCGTCGTAAAGACTTTTGGCAAAGCGGATAACTTCCCCTTTCAGCTCCTCCATATTTTCAAACTCGGAAAATATAGGGGCAACCGAACAGGTAAGTTTATAGCTTAGCGCCCGCGCTGTAAGCGCGGGCATACCCGCCGCACGGACAAGCTCCGTTGCGGCGGAAATTATTTGTTCCCTTTTAAACTTGACTTTGGGCGGCATATCTATCTCCATATTAAATAACATATGTTATATAACAATAACTATTATACGCGTCAAGTAAAATTTGTCAAACAAAAAGAGCAGGCTTCCATAAGAAACCTGCTCTTGAATTTGCAATAAAATTACTTCAATTCTGCGAAATATTTAATTGTTCTTACCATCTGGGAAGTGTAAGAATTTTCGTTATCGTACCAGGAAACAACCTTTACAAGGGTTGTGCCGTCGCCGAGGGGCATACACTTCGTCTGGGTTGCGTCGAAGAGCGAACCGTAAGAAATGCCGATGATATCGCTGGAAACAACTTCGTCCTCGGTATAGCCGTAGCTTGCGGAAGAAGCCGCCTTCATTGCCGCGTTTACGCTCTTGGCGTCAACTTCGCCTTCGCAAACTGCGATAAGCTGGGTAAGCGAACCGGTAGGTACGGGCACACGCTGTGCGCAACCGTCCAAAACGCCGTTGAGTTCGGGAATAACAAGACCGATTGCCTTAGCCGCGCCCGTGGAGTTGGGAACGATATTAACGGCAGCCGCCCTCGCCCTTCTCAAATCGCCCTTGCGGTGAGGTCCGTCAAGAACCATCTGGTCGCCGGTGTAAGCGTGAATGGTCGTCATATAACCCTTTTTGATTTTGCTGAGCTTATTCAGAGTTGCCGCCATAGGAGCAAGGCAGTTGGTTGTGCAGCTTGCGGCGGAAATAACCGTGTCGGAAGCCTTTAAAGTGTTTTCGTTTACGCTATAAACTACGGTGGGCAAATCGTTGCCTGCGGGAGCGGAAATTACGCACTTTTTAGCGCCTGCCGTTATGTGCGCGGAAGCCTTTTCTTTGGAGCAGTAGAAACCGGTGCATTCCAAAACTACGTCTACGCCGATTTTTCCCCAAGGAAGATTAACGGCGTCTTTCTCCGCATAAATCTTGATGGTCTTTCCGTTTACGGTTATGCTGTCTTCACCCGCTACAACCGTCTCGGCATACTTATATCTGCCCTGAGCGGAATCGTACTTCAAAAGGTGAGCAAGCATTTTGGGGCTTGTCAAATCGTTGATAGCTACGATTTCGTAACCTTCCGCGTCAAACATCTGCCTAAACGCAAGACGGCCTATACGACCGAAACCGTTGATAGCAACTTTTACATTAGCCATAAATATATTCCTCCGAATAATAAATTATTAACCTGTGTTTATAGGGTAAACGCACGTTTGGCGTTACCAACGTTGTCATTATAACAAATTACGATTTTTAAGTCAACAAATATTAAAACCAAAACCTTTTTTTGTCAACATTTTTAAAAAACGCTTGTATTTTATCACTCTATGAATTATACTTAAATACGGTTAAATCAATACCTTAATTTATAATATATTTTTCGGAGGTTTTTATGGGATTGGTATCGGCAAAGGAAATGCTTGAAAAAGCGAGGGACGGCAAATACGCCGTAGGTCAGTTTAACATCAACAATCTTGAATGGACAAAGTCCATTTTGCAGACCGCGCAGGAATTGAACGCGCCCGTTATTCTCGGCGTTTCGGAAGGCGCTGGCAAATATATGACGGGTTTTAAAACGGTTGCGGATATGGTTAAAGCTATGATTGAAGAGCTTAAAATAACCGTTCCCGTAGCCCTCCACCTCGACCACGGCACGTACGACGGTTGCTATAAGTGCATAAAGGCGGGTTTCTCCTCCATTATGTTCGACGGCTCCCACCTGCCCATTGAAGAAAATATTGCAAAGACAAAGGAACTTGTCGCCGTTACTAAACAGCTCGGTTTATCGCTCGAAGCGGAAGTCGGTTCTATCGGCGGCGAGGAAGACGGCGTTATCGGTAAAGGCGAATGCGCCGACCCCGACGAGTGCAAGAAAATTGCCGACCTCGGCGTTTCTATGCTTGCCGCCGGCATTGGCAATATCCACGGCAAATACCCCGCTAATTGGGAGGGTTTAAGCTTTGATACGCTTGCCGCGGTTAAAGGCAAAGTAGGCGCTATGCCCCTCGTTCTTCACGGCGGCACTGGCATTCCCACGGATATGATTAAAAAGGCTATATCCCTCGGCGTTGCTAAAATCAACGTGAACACCGAGTGCCAGTTAGCTTTCCAGGCGGCTACAAGAAAGTACATTGAGGAAAACAAGGACCTTGCGGGCAAAGGTTTCGACCCCAGAAAACTGCTTGCACCCGGTTGCGAAGCCATTAAAGCCACCGTTAAAGAGAAAATGGAAATTTTCGGTTGCATAGGCAAAGCGTAATTATATATAAAAGGTTATAGACGACTGCGGAGGACAAAATTTGCCCTCCGCAGTTTTATTTTGCCGTTATTGCACATACTCGTTTGTATGAAAAAGAAAATATTAGCCGTTATCCTGCTTGCGCTTGGCGCCTGCCTGTGCCTGTGCGCGTTTACTTTGGATACTACCTCTTCGGTCAAAACGCTTACCAAGCCTTACATTACCACTTACGAATGCACGTTTGCCAGGTTTGGCGACGAGGACCTGCTTGAAAAGTACGACTATCTAAAAATAACGTTTTTAGACGATAAGCAACTCGAAGTTAGTTTTAAACGCCGAGGCGGTAAAAAGCGCTCGTACACGTGCGATTATTCCTACGACGATAAAACCCGCGAGTTTCAGGCGGAAGTGGGAATATTCGGGTTCAGATTTAAACAGGCTACTAAAATAGAAAACGGAAAATTTACTATAAATATGCCCGTACTCGGCAAACCGCTTGTTATGCGTTTTGCATCTTAACAGAAAACGCCGCAGGCTTAATACCTGCGGCTTGATTTTTATCTGCTAAATTTCCCTTTTATTTCCTGAACGCCCTCGTCCTCAACGTGGGCAAACAGAGCGTTCTCCGTCTGTTTTGCCTTGTCTTCCTTAGTTGCGTCCAGCACGTCGTCGATTGTAACCTGTCTTTCAACCGAGCGCGTGTAATTTATTTTAATGGCGTTTTTATCGTAAAACGCTACGTCGTACTCCATTTTTTTAAGATTGCCGTCGGAATAAGACTTTTCAAGCTTTACCCTGTTCCTCTTTTCCGCCTTAGAAGTTTCAAGGGCGTAAATCAGATATATCAAAAACAGAGCAAGAAAAACCCCGCCGGCGCATATAAGCAAAATATATTCGGCTTTCATAACTGAATTTTACCACCTGTCATTATCTTTTGTCAATTACCGTTCGACAAATTTATGTATTCATTACTTATTTTACCCCAAATTACGCAAAATACATAAAAATAGGTCTACACAAATATATTATTGCAATGAAAAAAATAATGTTTTGCGGCGGCGGCAGCGCGGGGCACGTTATGCCCAATATTGCCGTTTATGAAATTTTAAAAGACAAATACGATATGTACTATATGGGAACGGACGCAATAGAAAAGAGCATTTGCCGCACTCACGGCATTCCGTTTTACGAATTTGGGGGAGTTAAGCTTGTGCGCGGAAAAATTTTATGCAATCTGTCCATTCCTTTCAAGCTAATTAAAAGCATAAAAAGTTGCAAACGTATACTCGAAAAGGCTAAACCCGACCTGCTTTTCTGCAAGGGCGGATACGCTTCCCTCCCGCCCGCCATTGCCGCGGCAAAGCTCGGCATTCCCGTATTGACGCACGAATCCGACATAACCGCGGGGCTTGCAAACAAAATAATTGCGCGCAAGTCGGACGAAATTTTAACTTCTTTCCCCTCAACTGCGGAAGAGTTTAAAAACGGCGTATACACGGGCTCGCCTATGCGCGAAAGCCTTTTTTACAGGGATAAAAGCGCGGCACGGGCGCAATTCGGCTTGGATAAACGCCCCACAATATTGGTTTTCGGCGGCGGAAGCGGCTCTAAAATTATAAACGACAATCTGCGTAAAAACCTGTTCCGCCTCTGCAAAAATTATAACGTTTTACACATTTGCGGCAAGGGCAACAAAATTCAAAGCAAAATAACCGGCTACACACAGATAGAGTTTTGCAACGATATGGGCGCAGTGTACGCCTGCGCCGACTTCGCCGTTGCAAGGTGCGGCTCCAACTCTGCGTTCGAACTTATCGCTATGAAAATTCCAACGCTGTTTATTCCTCTCGACAACGGCAGTTCTCGCGGCGACCAAATTAAAAACGCCAAATTTTTTAAAGATAAGCAACTTTGCCACGTACTCGAAGAAAGAAATTTGAACGAGCCGACTTTATATGAGGCGATAGAAAATCTTATTGCCGACAGACAAATAAAAACCGCGCTCGAAACGTGCGGCATCGAGTGCGGAAACAAAAAGATTATTTGTGAAATTGAAAAATTTATCAGCCGATAATTCCCTCTACAAGAATTTTTATGCCTATACCTACCAGCACTATACCGCCTATTATTTCGGCAATGCTCACCTTGTTTTTAAACAGTTTGCCTATCCTGATACCGATTATTAAACCGACAAGGCTAATTAAAAACGTTACCGCGCCGATAACGCCAATAAAAGCAAAAATATTGTAGCTGTTTACCCCCGGCATTGCGTTTAACGTTATGCCTACGGCTAACGCGTCTATACTCGTTGCAACGCCTTGCAACAGCACTTCGGGATAGGAAAACTTTTTTACCTTTACCTCGCCGTCCTCCGCCCTTAAATCTTTAATGCCGTCAAACACCATTTTTCCGCCGATAATCAAAAGCAGGAAAAAAGCAATGTAATGGTCGAACGCGTCTATGTATTTAGAGAAAAGCGAGCCCAAAAAGTATCCCGCAAGCGGCATTACCGCCTGAAATATGCCAAAGGTCAATGGTATTGTAACCGCCTTGCCCTTGCGCATATTGTTATAGCACATACCGTCGGTAACTGATACCGCAAACGCGTCCATAGCAAGCGACACGCCGATAAGCACAATTTGAAAAACCAAAAACCACATACAGTAATATTATAATATAACTTATACTATTTGTAAATGCATTTACAACAACATAAAAGGCAAAAATATTTTTAAAATTTTTAAAAAATCACCTATAAAACGTTTGGCTTTTAATTTTAAATTAAGTATAATGTATAGGCAATTGGTCATTGAGGTGTAGCGCAGTTTGGTAGCGCGTCTGGTTAGGGACCAGAAGGTCGTGGGTTCAAGTCCCGTCACCTCAACCAAATGCGAAAGAGTTAGAACACCATAAAACGGAATGTATTTTCGTGAACGGTGTCGCTGGTTTCGTCGCATACCAATAAGTAAAAAGCACAAGGTTAAAAGCCTTGTGCTTTTTCTATTCCCCACCCAGAGAAACCCACCCTTATGGGCATAAATCAAAATAAATACTTTTCGTCAAAGATTTACAAGTTTCTACTAATTTTACGCCAAATGTGTTACAGTGTTACATAGTGGCGTAAGGTAATACTATACGCCACAGCGGGCGGCTGTCGCCGCCCGCTATTTGTCGCTGTTCCGTAATTTGCGTTACACGTTATGTGGTGACATAGTAATACTATGACCCTACAACAGTTATGTTTAGTTGCGTTTTTGTCTATCGACTTACTTGAATTACAATTTATCTTATGATATAATATTTTAATAAGGATTTTATTGAGAGTTACTATGTATGTCAATGTTTTTCGATTACCTATTTACAATAAAAAACCTGATGAATTAACGAAAGCATTAATAAATGCGAAAGAAAAACGCGTTGACGAGTTGACTACAACGGGGTTAAGTGAAAATCACGCAAAATATCTTTATTCTATTTATACTAAAAATAAATGGGGAATTGATAACTATATAATAGGCTTCCTTTATGTTGATTATCGTAGTCCTTGCTTTGAATATAGATTAGCAATTTGTAAACGTAAAAATTCAAATAGAACTTATAAAATGCCTTTATTTACTGAAACAAAGCATTATATGCAAGAGCAGCATATCGGTGGCATTTATACCCCGCCAGATTTAAAAGACAATGATAAAACCGCAGAGTTGCTATTAAAAGATATTAAATTAATTTGCAATAGTTATCTAAAAGATGCGTACTGCGATTTGGAAAGTTTTGAAATGATAAATAGTTGTATAGATTATAAAAAATTAATATCATCTTTTAATATGTAATCAATATAAAGATAAAGTTATAAAAAAGAATTTGAATAATTGAGCTGTAAATGAAAATAATTAATTTTAACCCATTAGGAAAAACTTTTAATTTTAGATTAACTGAAAATACTTGTAATCGTTGTAAATCTGGTAATTGTCCGTTAGATTTAAAACCTATATGCGATATTGAAAATTTTACTTATGTCAGCGATTACATAAAAAGAGGGTCTGCGGAATATTGTTTTGATTTGGGGAAAAAGATTTTAAATCAGTCTTTACACGCGATTACTCAAATTCAAGTTTATTATTATAAAGATTGCAACCATTATGATTTTAATGACGGACAACACAGAACTTGCGTTGCTGCTCATTTAATGCAAAAAAATGTTAATATAGAATTGCCCGTTAAATATTACGAAGTTAAAAGCAAATGTCCTTATTGTAAAAATAAAGAAAACCATTTAAAAATTAATAATCGGTTTGGGCAATATATAAGAAAATTAGAAAGTGTTAATCAAGAAATTGAAGGTAACGGTTTTCTATACACTTTTAAAGAAAAAGACGAGTAATTACAACTCGCCTTTTTTATAGTCTTATTCTTCGTCATTATTGCTTGACAAACTTAATTTAATAATTGTAGCTTCTACGGCTTCTATAAGCATAATAACAACATTCCGTTGTTGTGTAAATGATAAACTACCAAAAGGCATATTTCCATAAGGAATTTTATGCTTTATTCTACTTGCTAATATAGCTTCGGCATAATCTGTATTTGTTGCTATTTTCTCTATTTTGCTATCTGCTTTTAGAAAACTTCCCTTATTCAATAAATCATTAAGCGTATCGGCATCTTTTGTTGAACTTAATATCTTTTTAGCTCTTTCAGCGTTTGTCATATTTTCCTCTAATTTCAAATTTACTTAATTATAGCAAATTTGCAGGTATAAGACAATATTTGAAAAATAAAATTAATACAAGATTTTTGTAGTTTAATAAGTTTTTTTCAGTTATTTACTACTAAATAAAGTCGAACTATATGTTCGGCTTTTTTCATTACAATTTACGTCTTAATTCCCGCTATTGCGATAAAATCACTTATTCTATTTCTGATAAAATCATTGTGAGCTTATATATATTTTAATAAGTGCTATATAGTTTTTGTATTCGCTTGTGCTTACCGTCTGGGGACGGAATACGCCGCCTTGACAAATTGTAAAGGGCGACGATTTATCTCCCGTAAGGCATAAAACCGTCGTCGCCTACGGCGCAAACCCTTGACAATTTATCTGCGGCGGCATTTTTCGCTGGTTAAGACGGTAAGCACCAAAGCGAACACAAATTTTTTAAGGCGCACCCCGCGCAAAGGAGTATCACACAATGAAAAACGCAGTTATCTATGCAAGGTTCAGCTCACACGGACAAAATGAACTGTCCATAGACGGGCAAATCCGCGTTTGCCGCGAGTTTGCAGAAAGTCAAGGCTATAATGTCATAAATGCCTATTCAGACAAAGCACGGACGGGAACGAACGACAGCCGCCCCTCTTTTCAACGTATGATTAGAGATGCCGACAGCGGCGCGTATCAATACATATTAGTTTATATGTTTGATAGGTTCGCCCGCAATCGCCGCGACAGTGTTATGTACAAGGAAATGCTAAAACAAAAATACGATATTCGCGTTATATCAGCAACCCAGCCCATCAGCGACGACGAAGGCGGCGAGTTCTATGAAATGTTTTTAGAATGGAACGACGAGAAATACAGCAAGCGACTGTCAAAGCGCATACTTAACGGCATTGATACTTGCGTTGAAAACGGCACTTATACGGGCTGTAAACTTATTTTCGGCTATAAGTTTATAGACACCGACCGCAAGGGCAAAAAAGGCACGATACATAAAGTTGCCATTGACGAGAAACAAGCGGAAATTGTCCGTTTTGTTTTCAATGAATACAACAATGGCGCAACTAAAACAGAAATCGCCGCCGCACTCAACGTGAAAGGCGAACGGATAAACGGAAACCCTTATAATAGCCGAACTTTTGATAGGTGGCTAACAAACCGCAAGTATACGGGCAAATTCTATTTAGGCAAAAGACTTTGTACAAACCAATACCCCGCCATTATTGACGAGTTACTTTTTGACGAGGTTCAGAAACGACTTGCCCGCAATAAAATTTTAGCGGGCGCAAATTCGGCGGTTGAGCCGTATTTGCTCACGGGCAAAGCTTATTGCGGGCATTGCGGCACTGCTATGGTAGCGGGCGGCGGCACAGGCAAAAGCGGCAAGAAACACTATTACTATGTTTGCAAGCGTAAGAACAAAGGCGAATGTGAAAAATCGCGCGAGGGCAAGGACAATTTGGAAAAGCGCGTTACACAACAAGTCTATGACTTTTTAAGCGACAAGAAAAACGCCGAGAAAGCCGCACGGGAAACAATAGCCTATTATGAACGGCGCACGGGCGACGACGGAATAAAAAGCATTGAAACGCGCATACGGCAAGCACAAACACAAGTAGACGATTTAACAAACGCTTTTATAGAGGCAAAAAGCCCACTACTCCGCGCAAACATTGAAAGAAAAATGACAGACTATGAAAAATTACTCGCAGACTTGCAAGCAACTAAATCACGAATTTTATTAGAGCGCGGACACAGTTTTACAGTTAAAGACATTTTGGCATTTATTGCCGAACTACTGAAAGGCGACCCCGCCGACAAGGAATATCAAAAGCAAATCATTGATAATCTTGTTTTTATGGTTTACATCTACGACGACGAAACAGTAAAGACTGTCGGCTATCTTGACTTTGGCGTTGACAAGAACATTGAAAAAATACGGCTGGACGAAACAAACGAACTAATCGAGCGTATCAAAAAGTGTTCAAACACAGTCGCGCATAGTCAACCACTATAAAGCCTAAACCAAACTATAAAATATTTGAGTTTAGGCTTTTTTATATTATCTAATTAAATTTTACTACTTATAAAAAACTTTACGGGGCGCAACTTTTAGTTACGCCCCGCACCTTACTTATTTATCGTTTTTGCCCTGAGGTTTCAAATTCCAGATATTTTCCGCATATTCTTTTATGCTTCTGTCCGCCGCAAAGAAGCCCGAAGCCGCAATATTGTTAAGCGACATTTTATTCCACTTTGCTTTGTCCTTTACGTACAACTCGCTAATTTTGTGTTGCATTCTGTTATATGATATAAAGTCCGCCATACACATATACGGGTCTGCTACGGGGCTGCCCGTCAACAGATAGTTTGCCATATCCGAGAAAGACTGTCCGTTAAAGCCGATTATCAACGCCTCCACTATTCTTCTCAACTTGGGAGAATCGTTATAATACTTAGAAGAGCTGTAACCCGCGCGCCATATGTCGTCTACCTCGTTTGACTTTAAGCCGAAAATAAATATATTTTCGTTGCCTACCGCCTGAGCCATCTCCACGTTCGCTCCGTCGAGAGTACCGATAGTAAGCGCGCCGTTTATCATAAACTTCATATTGCCCGTACCGCTGGCTTCCTTACCCGCAAGCGAAATCTGTTCGGATATTTCCGAAGCGGGCATAAGCTTTTCGGACATAGTTACGTTATAATCTTCCATATAAACGACGTTGAGTTTTTCGTTTATTTTGGGGTTCTTTCTTATGTCGGCGGAAAGGAAGTTTATAAGCTTGATTATTTGCTTTGCCATAGAATATCCGGGCGCCGCCTTTGCTCCGAATATAAAGGTTTTAGGCTGCATCTTTTTTTCGGGATTATCCTGCAAATCGAGATAAATATCGATTATATTCAGCACGTTTAAAAGCTGACGCTTGTATTCGTGAAGCCTTTTAGCCTGCGTATCGAATATAGAATCGGGGTTAATAACAAAGCCCTGCTTTTTTAAAGCATAGTCTACAAACTGCTTCTTCTTTATCGCCTTAATTTCTTCTAAACGGCTTAATACGGTTGCATCGTCCTCAAACTTTTTAAACTCCGCAAGCTGTGAAGCGTCGTGAACAAAGCCGTCGCCGATACAGTCGCAAAGCAACTGCGTGAGTTCGGGGTTGGACTGGCAGAGCCACCTTCTGTAAGCGATACCGTTTGTTACGTTGGTGAACTTTTCGGGCGAGAAATCGTAAAAGTCCTTAAAAACCGACTGTTTGATAATTTCGCTGTGCAGTGCGGCAACGCCGTTTACGCTGTGCCCGCCGTATACCGAAAGATTAGCCATCTTTATACGGCTGTGTTCGATAATCGCCATTCTGGAAATCTTAGCCCATTCGCCGGGGAACCTGCCCCAAAGCTCTTCGCAAAGGCGACGGTTAATTTCTTGAATAATGGAGTGAATTCTGGGAACGATTCTTTCAACCAAATCTTCCGACCAGGTTTCGAGCGCTTCCGCCAAAACCGTATGGTTTGTGTAGGCGCAGGTTGACGTGGTAATCGCCCACGCGTCCTCCCAATTATAGTAATACTCGTCAATGAGTATACGCATAAGTTCGGGCACCGCCATCGCGGGGTGAGTGTCGTTTAAATGAATTGCCGCAAGCTTGGGCAAATCTTTAAGCGTGCCGTATCTGTGGCGGTGGTCCTCGATTATATTCTGTATTGACGCGGAACACAGGAAGTATTGCTGTTTGAGCCTTAACGACTTGCCGTTTAAATGGTTGTCGGCGGGATAAAGCACCTTGGTAAGCATTTCGGCGTCGTTATCCTCGGTCATAGCCTGATAGTAATCGCCCTGTGAGAACAACTTCATATTGAAGTCCTGCAAGGGCTTGGCTTTCCACAGCCTTAAAACGGATACGGCTTCGCTGTCCTTACCGGAAATCATCATATCGTACGCAACGGCTTCGATGTCCTTTGTGTCGGAATATATGAGTTGCATTCCGTTTTCCGTCCACTTCTCTTCAACCTTGCCGTTAAAGCGGACGATAAAAGATTTATCCGTTCTCTGCGTAAGCCAAACTTCGCCGCCGGGAAGCCACACGTCGGGCAATTCCATCTGCCAGCCGTCGACTATCTTCTGCTTAAAAAGTCCGTACTCATATCTCAACGAATATCCCATTGCGGGATAGTTGCCGGAAGCCAGCGCGTCTAAAAAGCACGCCGCAAGCCTTCCCAAACCGCCGTTACCCAAACCTGCGTCGGGTTCGAGTTCGTACAATTCTTCAAGCGAACGCCCGTAAGATGAAACCGCCTTAGAAAACGCTTCCGTCGCGCTTAAATTGTACAAACTGTTCTTTAAGGAACGCCCCAAAAGGAATTCCATACACAGGTAATAAACTCTCTTTGCCCTTTTAGCTTTGCATTTCTTTTGGAAATGCTGTCTTTTTTCAAGCAATATATCCCTTACGCACATTACTACCGCGCGATAGAGTTGTTCTTTGGAAGCTTCGGTAGGCAAAACGCCGTAATATCTTGAAAGTTTTCCCTTTACAAGCTCCTTAACTTCCTTTTCGGTAATAGCAGTTAAACTCATTAAATTCTCCTAAACTAAGTAAATTATTTAAGCATTTCCAGATACAGCTGCTCGTACTGTTCCGCCGATTTATTCCAGCTGAAATCAGATTTTGCCGCTCTGTATCTGAGTTTTGCCCATTCTTCCTTATTTTTATAATCAGAAACGGCTTGCCTTATAACGTACAGCATATCGTGAGCGTTATAATTGCTAAACGTATAGCCGTTTTCCAAAGGTTTGATACTGTCGTACAGTCCGCCCGTTTCCCTTACCACGGGTACCGTGCCGTAGCGGCAGGCAATCATCTGCGAAAGCCCGCAAGGCTCCGACTTGGAAGGCATTAAGAATATATCCGAGCCGGAATAAATTTTGCGCGACAAATCGCCGTTGAATACTATGTTTGCGCTTACCTTATCGGGGTATCGTCTTGCAAGGTCGCGGAAGAAAGACTCGTAACAGTAATCGCCCGTACCGAGTATTACAAGCTGAACGTCGTCCTGCAACACTTCCTCTATGACGTTCGTAACCAAGTCGAGCCCCTTGTGGGATACGAGGCGGGAAATCATCGAAATGACGGGCACGTCGGCTTTAACGGGAAGATTTAGCATTTTTTGCAGTTCTTTCTTGCAGACAACCTTACCCGACATATCGTCAACCGTATAATTTGCAAACAGATGAGGGTCGGTTTCGCAGTTATACCCCTTATCGTCGATACCGTTCAATATGCCCCTGAGTTTGAAACGGTTGTTTCTTATAATGGGGTCAAGCCCGTGCGCATAATACGCGTTGCCTATTTCCTCGGCATACTTGGGACTTACGGTTGAAAACCTTTCGCTGACCTCTATTGCGCCCTTCATAAGGTTAATTGAATTGTTGAACTCTACAAGATACTGATACTTGCCGTAAATATCGAACAGCGAGGACAGAATATCCAGCGAGTACTGCCCCTGATACTCTATATTGTGTATAGTGAAAAGGGAACGTATAAACTGGTATTCCTGCCTGAAACAGTAGTTGGTTTTAAGATAAATAGCCGCCAGCGCAGACTGCCAATCGTGGCAGTGCATAACTTCGGGATAGAAGTTGATAAACGGCATAATTTCCAACACCGCGCGCGAGAAGAAGGCAAACCTTTCGCCATCGTCGAAATATCCGTAGCAACCGGGACGCTTGAAATAAAACTCGTTATCTATAAAGTAGAAAATAACGCCGTCCTTTTCGTACGAGAACACGCCGCAGTACTGGTTGCGCCAGGCGAGATGCACGTACAGATTGCCGAGATAAGTAAACTTATCGCGCATTTCTTTTTTTATATCCGAATAGAGAGGAATTACCACCCTAACGTCGAATTTTCCCGACTTGGCAAGTGCCGTAGAAAGCGAGCCTATAACTTCGGCAAGTCCGCCCGTCTGTATAAACGGCGTGGCTTCGGAAGCGACAAAGAGTATCTTTTTTCTGTCCTCCGCCTTAACTTCCGTCTTTTTTGCGGGCGCAGTCTTTTTTACTGCGGTTGCAGTACTCTTCTTTGCGGTTGCAGACGCGCTTTTCTTAGCGGCGGGTTTTTCCGCCGTTGCAGTTTTTGCCGTTGTCTTTTTGGTTGTTGCGGTTTTTTTAGTTTCAGTCATTCTGTTTCCCCTGTTTAATTTATATACGCGAACCCTTATTTATAAAGTAAGGCTTCTGTTTACAGCCCGCCAACGTAATGCCGTTGGCTATGGAACTGTCTTTGTCGCTTACCACGTAGGAAAGCGAACAATTTTCCCCTATTATGTTTTCGCTCATCAAAATACAGTTTTTTAAATGCGCGCCCTTTCCGACTTTAACGTTGCGGAAAAGTATGCAGTTTTCAACCGTGCCTTCGATAAGGCAACCGTCGTGAATGAGCGAGTTGGAAACCTTTGCCGTTTCCGTAATCTTTGCGGGCGGCGCGTCGTTTACTTTGGTGTACACGTCCCTGTCGCCGAAAATCTCTTCCCTTACCGACTTGTCAAGCAAATCCATATTCGACTTGTAGTAAGACGAAAGACTATCTATATTGCTGTAATAGCCTTCCAGCTTATAGCCGTAAATTTTACCCGACTTGACGGCGGGAAGTATTATGTCCTTTGAAAAGCTTGTAAGTCCCCTTGTGATTGCAGACTGCAACAGACTTAAAAGATAAGTCGTGCGCGCAACGGAAACGTTTATGTAATGCTTTTTAACGCCCTTTGCCTTTGCGTTTATGTCCGCCGACTTGATTTTTCCGTCCTTATCAGTTTCGAACATAAGGTACGACACGCTGTCGTCGCACTCGTGTTCGTGATAGACCATAGTAATATCGGCGTTGTTTGCCGCGTGCGCTTCCACAACCTTGCTGTAATCGAGTTTATAAATTGCGTCGCTGTCGGCAAGCACAACGTAATCTTCCTTGGCTTTCTTTAAAAAAGCCATAGCGCCCTTCAACGCTTCCAACCTGTCCTTGTATAGAATTTCGCTTTCGTCGCTGTACGGAGGAAGCAGAATGAGTCCGCCCTCCTTTCTCGCCAAATCCCATTCCTTGCCCGAACCGAGATGGTCCATAAGCGATTGGTAATTGTTTTTTGTCAACATTCCCACGGTTGTAATACCGGAATTTACCATATTGGAAAGGACAAAGTCCACCACGCGGTACCTGCCGCCGTAAGGTATAGAGCCCTTCGACCTTACCTTAGTCAGCTCGGGAACGTGTTCGTCGTTGATACTCGTAAAAATAACGCCTACTGTTGAAGCCATTTTCATATTCCCCCTTAAACGTCCTTATCGACTATTTCGCCCGCGGCGATATTTCCGCCGTCGTGTACGGATATGCCCCTGCCAAGCACCGTTATGCCGTTGGTCTTGCCTTCTACCTTGCAAGCCTGCGCCTTTTCCGCGCCTATAACCGCCTTTGCGCCTATCGTAACATCTTCGTCGATTATTGCGTAATTTACTTTTGCGCCAGCCTTTACAACCGTATTGCCCATAAGCACGCTGTCGCACACTACCGCGCCCTTTTCTATAACGCAGTTAGTGCCTATAACCGAGTTGATTACGCTGCCCTCGATTTCGCAACCGTTTGCAATCATAGAATTGGAAACGTCGCCCGTTACGTACGCGGGGGGAGCTATGGGGCTTCTCGAATGTATTATTCTGTCGCCGTCGCGCAGTTCGAAATTAGGCACCGTGCCCAACAGGTCCATATTTGCTTCTAAAAGCGAGGTTATAGTACCTACGTCCTTCCAGTACCCTTCGAAGCGGTAGGAATACATCTTTTCGCCCGCGTTGAGCATTGCGGGAAGCACGTTTTTGCCGAAATCCTTTTCAGAATCCGCATTCTGTTCGTCAAGTTCGAGATACTTGAAAAGTTTAGACGCCGTGAATATGTATATACCCATAGAAGCCAAATCGCTCTTGGGCTGTTTGGGTTTTTCCTCGAACTCGTAAATTGTGCCGTCGGGATTGGTGTTTAAAATACCGAACCGCGAGGCCTCTTTCATAGGCACCTGCATACAGGCGATTGTACAGTCGGCGCCCGCTTCTTTATGCGCGGCAAGCATTTTGTCGTAGTCCATTTTATAGATGTGGTCGCCCGAAAGTATGAGCACGTATTCGGGGTCATACATCTTCATAAAACGGATATTCTGATAAATCGCGTTTGCCGTGCCCTTATACCAGGAAGTATCCTTTTTTGCTTCGTACGGCGAAAGTATATGCACGCCGCCGAAAGTTCTGTCCAAGTCCCAGGGCTGACCGTTGCCGACGTATTCGTTTAATACCAAGGGCTGGTACTGTGTAAGCACACCCACCGTATCAATGCCCGAATTTATACAGTTGGACAGAGGAAAGTCGATTATTCTGTACTTTGCTCCGAACGATACCGCAGGCTTTGCGATGCTGCTGGTAAGCGCGTAAAGACGGCTTCCCTGACCGCCCGCAAGCAACATTGCCACACACTCTTTTTTTCTTAGCATCTATTAAATCCCCCAATTATAATTTTTCTTTGATAAAATATAAACAAGACAGCTTGGGAATATCCATTGTCAAGGAATACTCTTTGCCGTGGCTTGGTTGTTTTTTTGTCGTAAAGCTCCGCTTTCTCAATTTACCGTCGCCGCCAAACCGCTTTTCGTCGGAAGAGAACGCCAACGCGTACTTCCCCTCGTACTGCCCGAACGTATATGCCGGCTGGTCTATACCAGAAAAATTGATTACCGCGCAAACGCAGTTGCCCTGCTTGTCGTACCTGTTGAACGCAAGCACGTTGTTTATCAAATCGTCAACTACAAGCCACTCAAACCCTTTCCAATCGGTTTCAATCTCGTAAAACGGCTTGCAGTTAAGGTAAAAATTATTAAGTTCTTTAACGAAAACACTCATTTTGCGGTGTTTCTCAAACTTTTTCAAGAAAAATTCTATGCCCGCATTATAGTTCCACTCGCTAAATTGGGCTACTTCGTATCCCATAAAATTTAGCTTTTTTCCGGGGTGGGCGTACATAAAACCGAGCAATGCCCTCTCGCCCGAAAATTTGTCGGCATATTCGCCCGGCATCTTGTTTACAATAGAGCCTTTAACGTGCACCACTTCGTCGTGCGAAAGCGGCAAAATATACCTTTCATTTAGGGAATAGACCATAGAAAAGGTAATTTTTTGATGGTGATAGTGCCTGTAAAGCGGGTCTTGCCTGCAATAAAACAGCACGTCGTTCATCCATCCCATATTCCACTTATAGTCGAAACCGAGTCCGCCCTCTTCCAAAGGCTTTGTTATACCCTCGTACGCCGTAGATTCCTCGGCTACGGTTATTGCGCCTGCAAATTTGCCTTTAATCAAGCCGTTGAATTTTTTTATGAATTGCGTGGCTTTGAGATTGCGGTTTTCGCCGTATTCGTTCGGAGTCCACTGCCCCTCGGCTCTGTCGTAATCGAGATACAACATAGCCGCTACCGCGTCCACGCGCAAGCCGTCGACAGCAAACCTGTCGAAAAAGTACACCGCAGACGAAAGCAAAAAGCTGTCTACCCCGCCTCTGCCGAAATCGAAACGCCTCGTTCCCCAACCGCTATGTTCCATATTATCCCACAGCGGACACTCATACAGCGGCTGTCCGTCGAACTCGTAGAGGGCAAAATCGTCTTTGGGAAAATGCGCGGGCACCCAATCAAGTATTACGCGTATTCCGTTTTTATGAAATTCTTCCACCAAATCGGCAAAATCTTCGGGCGTGCCCAGCCGTGCGGTAACGCAGAAATATCCCGTTACCTGATAGCCCCAGGAGCCGTCGAACGGATACTCCGTAACGGGCATAAATTCGACGTGCGTGTAGCCCATATCTTTCACGTACGGCACAAGGCAACGCTTCAACTCGGAAAATGTGTAGTATTTGCCGTTTTTATGCCGTTTCCAGGAAAGCAAATTCACTTCGTATATGTTTACGGGCTGTTCGCCTTCGCCCGCCGCGGCAAACCGCTGTTTGGAAGTCAACCGCGTATATATGACCGAAGCCTGCGAACGGGGAAAATCGGAACAAAACGAATACGGGTCGAATTTTAAAAGTTTTCTTCCCTCGAATGTCGTAATACAGAATTTATACCTGTCGCCCTCTTTCGCGGTAAGCTCTGCGGCGTAGCTTTCGCCGTCGCACAAAAGTTGCATAACCGCGGCGTTTTCGTCCCAACCGTTAAAGTCGCCCACAACGCTCACTTTTACCGCGTGCGGCGCCCAAACGCGAAAAACGTATTTGCCCTCGCCTAAATTATGACAGCCGAAAAAATCATACGCGCTTATATCCAATCCGTTATGAAATAATTTCAGCTTTTCGCAATCCGTCATAATATACCTAAACTATTTTAACACAGCCATAAAGATATTTCAAGACTCATTTTAAAAAAACAGTAAAAAATATATTATTACGGTTAAAATCACAAAAGAATATATATGCCGCGCAAGTCCCTGTTTATTCCCAGCGAAACGCACATATTTTTTAAAACGCGGAAAGTTACGGCGTTGCCGTCGGCATCACCGAAAAACACAATATTTCGCTTGGCGTCGTAAACGATTTTCGGGCTTTTGAAAGCCGCGTAAAAGCCCCCGCAAACCGCCTGACAACCTCCGCTGTCCGCAACGACGCACCCGTCCGCGGAACAAGGCATTTCAATATCGCCTTGCGGCAACTTATCAAGCTCCACGGGGTATTCAAGCCCCGTAAGCCGCCCGTCCCTAACGTTAAACGACAGTCGGAAACGCACGTTTGGAGAAATTACGTAAAACAAATCTTCCGTTATGGCATTTTCTTCCCGCCGCGCGGTAAACAGCCGCTTGCCGACTTTATCGTAAACTATTTCATAGGGCAACGGCGCCTCGAAATTGCCCGTAAACTTAAAAAACATTTCCGCAATACTCAACGTAAGCCACGGCTTGCGCCGTGGCCTGCATTACTCTTGTATATTTATTATTCGTAGTCTACAACGTCTATCCACTTGCGCAGGAATTCGTCCTCTTCCTGCTTAGCCTTGGTGAGGCGGGAAGCGGCGACGATAGGTATCCATTTCTGTACGTACTGCTTTGCGGTATCGCTTCTCAGGCAATACATTGAAAGGTACTTCTCTGCAAGCTGTTCTTTGCCTTCGAGGTAGAACATAAGATACGTTGTCGCAACGTCCGCGGAAGCGTTGCCCTGCGTAGCGTGCGCCCAGTCTATAATATAAGGCGTGCCGTCTGCGGTGATTATTACGTTGCTGGGGTGGAAATCGCCGTGGCAGAGATTGAAGTGCTTGGGAAGGGAATCGAGGCGGGTATGCAAATCGTAGCGCGTTGTCGCGTCAAGCTTCGCCTCGCTTATTCTGCCCTGCATTTTGTCTTTAAGTTTGTTGAGCATAGGCACGCGCTTTGAAAGCACCGTACGCTGTAAATCGACAAAAAGACCAAGGTATTCGTCCTCTTTGTCGGGATTAGCTCTCATCAGCTCGGAAAGCGTGGTACCTTCGATATAGTCCATTACGATAGACCACTTTCCGTCCACAACTTCAATCGCCTTGATTTTGGGGATGTTTAAGTCGGTTTCTTCAACCTTCGCCTGATTGAGCGCCTCGTTTAATATGCCGGCTTTTGTATAAGTATCGCCGAATACTTTCACAAAGCCGTCTTCCGTCTTAAACAGTTCCTTGCCGAGATGCGTTTTTATTAAATTCTTCAAAGTCATAACTTCCTCCTTTATCATTTACCGTAATATGCGTTAAGATACATCTGCTTGATTTCGCTCATAAGAGGATAACGGGGGTTCGCGCCCGTACACTGGTCGTCAAACGCCTGCTCCACCATATCGTCAAGGCGTTCGAGGAATTCGTTTTCGTCAACTCCGTATTCCTTTATCGTCTTTTTAATGCCTACCTTGGCTTTAAGCTCGTCGATAGCCTTTATAAGATTTTCAAGCTTCTCTTTATCGTTCTTGCCCTCGATACCCAGAGTTTCGGCAACTTCGGCGTACTTTCTCAAAGTCTTGGGATGGTCGTATTGGCTGAAAGTACCCATCTTGGCGGGAACTTCCGAAGCGTTGAAGCGCAAAACCTCGTCAATCATAAGCGCGTTGGCAACGCCGTGGGGCAAATGATAGAACGCGCCGAGCTTATGCGCCATAGAGTGGCACACTCCGAGGAAAGCGTTTGCAAACGCCATACCAGCCATCGTAGCGGCGTTAGCCATCTTTTCCCTCGCTTCGTAATCGGTCAAACCGTTGTCGTATGCGCGGGGAAGATAATCGAAAATAACTTTAAGCGCCTGTTTTGCAAGTCCGTCGGTATAGTCGGTGGCAAGCATAGAAGCAATAGCTTCGAGAGCGTGCGTTACGGCGTCGATACCCGAAGCCGCCGTAAGCCCCTTGGGCGCGGACATATGCAAATCGGTATCGATTATAGCCATATCGGGCAAAAGCTCGTAATCGGCAAGGGGATATTTTATACCCGACTTTTCATCGGTAATAACTGCAAACGGCGTAACTTCCGAGCCTGTACCCGCGGAAGTGGGAATTGCAATAAAATAAGCCTTTTCGCCCATCTTGGGGAATGTATACACGCGCTTTCTGATATCAAGGAAACGCATTGCCATATCGAGGAAGTCGGCTTCGGGATGTTCGTACAGTACCCACATAATTTTAGCCGCGTCCATAGCCGAGCCGCCGCCGAGCGCGATAATTACGTCGGGCTCGAACGACTTCATAAGCGCCGCGCCCTCTTTCGCGCAGGCAAGCGTAGGGTCGGGCTCTACGTTTGAGAACGTGGTATGAGCAATGCCCATTTCATCGAGTTTATCGGTAATGCACTTGGTGAAACCGTTTTTGTAAAGGAAGCTGTCGGTTACCAAAAACGCCTTCTTCTTGCCCATTACGTTTTTAAGTTCGTCCAAGGCTACGGGCAGACAGCCTCTCTTTAAATATACTTTTTCGGGCGCTCTGAACCACAACATATTTTCTCTCCTTTCCGCTACCGTTTTAATGTTGAGCAAATGCTTTACGCTTACGTTTTCTGATACAGAGTTTCCACCCCACGACCCGCAACCGAGAGTAAGCGAAGGTTCGAGTTTGAAATTGTAAAGGTCGCCTATACCTCCCTGAGAAGAAGGAGTATTAACGAGGATTCGGCAGGTTTTCATTGCTTTGCGGAATTTATCGAGTTTTTCCTGCGAGGTCGAAACGTTGAGATAAACCGAGGAGGTGTGTCCGTAACCGCCGTCAGCAATAAGCCTTTCCGCCTTGGCAACCGCGTCATCGAACGAAGCCGCCTTATACATTGCAAGCACGGGTGAAAGTTTTTCGTGCGCAAATTCTTCCGAAAGCTCCACGCTCTCCACTTCGCCTATTAAAACCTTTGCAGTTTCGGGCACTTTCACACCTGCAATCAAAGCGATTTTGTACGCGCTTTGACCGACTATTTTGGCGTTGAGCGCGCCGTTTATAATTATCGTCTTTCTTACTTTGTCGAGTTCTTCGGGTTTAAGAATGTAGCAACCCCTGTCTGCAAATTCCTTTCTTACCTGTTTATAAATTTTTTCGGATATTATAACCGACTGTTCGGAAGCGCAAATCATACCGTTATCGAAAGTTTTGGAATGGATAATTGAACTTACCGCCAAAGTAATATCGGCACTTTCGTCTATGATTGCGGGCGTGTTGCCTGCGCCTACGCCGAGAGCGGGCTTACCGCTGGAATATGCCGCCCTTACCATACCGGGACCGCCCGTTGCCAATATGGTATCCACGCTTGTCATAAGCAGGTTTGTAAGTTCGAGCGAAGGAACGTCTATCCAGCTTATAATGCCTTCGGGCGCGCCTGCGGCAACCGCCGCTTCGTACACGGTTTTAGCCGCGGCTATCGTTGAATTTTTTGCTCTGGGATGGGGGCTTATGATACAGCCGTTACGCGTTTTAAGGCACATAAGCGTCTTAAAAATGGCTGTCGAAGTGGGGTTTGTGGTAGGAATGACCGCGCCTATAATACCGATAGGTTCGGCAATTTTGGTTACGCCGTAAGCTTTGTCCTCTTCGATTACGCCGCAAGTCTTTGTATCTTTGTATTTGTTGTAGATATATTCCGCCGCGTAGTGGTTTTTTATTACCTTATCTTCCACTATGCCCATACCCGTCTCTTCAACGGCAAGCTTTGCAAGCGGAATGCGCGCCTTGTTTGCGGCGCTTGCGCAGGCAAGAAAAATCTTGTCAACCTGTTCCTGCGTAAACTTAGCGTAAGCTTCCTGAGCCTTCCTCACCCTTTTGATTTCGGCAGTAAGCTTTTCTACGCTGTCGCAGATGCCATAAGTCATTTCTTCCATTTAATAGCCTCCTGTAAAAATTTACTTAATCGTTCACTTGATTTTTTCATTTATTATTATAGCAAATTCAGCAATTTTAAGTCAAAGGGATAAAAGTAGTTGCGATTAAAACCGAAAAATGTTAAATAGAATTAAGGTTTGATAATTATGCACAAATCTTAAAATTTTTTTAACGAAAGCATAAAGCAAAGATAAAATTTCGCTTGACAGAAAATTTTTATTCTATTATAATTGCTATGCTTTTGCATTGCGGACGTGGCGAAATTGGCAGACGCGCAGGTTTCAGGTTCCTGTGGGCAACCGTGGGGGTTCAAGTCCCTTCGTCCGCACCACCAAGACACACGCAAAAGGAGCGTTAAAATCTCCGCTGCGTGTGTCTTTTTCTATGCTCAAATGCCGTTTTTAGGGTGTTTTTTCGTTATTTACCCTTTTCGTGCATTATGACGCTTTTCTTGACGGGAATTGATTTATCTTCTTCTCGCTCTCTCTAAATAATGGGATTAGACACAACGAAAAGGGTTTTTGCCACTCATTGAACGAAAAGGAGCGTACTTATTATAAATGCTATTCCCACCTTTATTGATTTATCCTTTGTGTTGTGCTATAATTTTTATATAGAATCTTCTCATTAAAGGTTACTTATGAAAAATCATTACGTTTCACAATTAATATTAAAGCGTTTTGCTAATGCTCTTTATATTTTCGACGATAATGCCAAAAGCATTTCGAAGCATACCCAAACAGAAAATATTTTTTATAAGAAAGATATCTATACTGATGAAGTTGAAACAGCAATGAATTTTAATTTGGAGAATGATTTTGCAAAATTACTTGATAAAAAGGTTCTCGGCAAAAACAAAATAACTCTTACTCGCACTGAACTTTTATTGCTAAAAAGATATTTATTGGTTTGTAGCATTAAAACGAAAACACCAGACGAATTTATTGTTAGTATTCGAAATTTCAAAAGCAATACTGAACGCTAGAATTAACAAACAACTCATAACTTTTCATTTCCGCATAATTTGCGTTTGCACTATTCAGCCGTTCAACTTTGCTTGCAACAGCATTTACAAATTCTTTTATCGGGGAATTGTCTATGTCATCTTCCACATATGAACCCTGTTCCCATATCAATTTGCTACCTTCAAGATGGACGGTATCTTTTAATTGCTCCAATCTCTCTAAAATGCGCGGTGGCGTTTGTTCGCCTTTTTTGGCTGCTCTATGCCAAAGATTAAATGCTTCAACGACTTCTTGGGGCATACAGTTCGTTACTTCTATTCCTATTTCGCTACCATATCGCAAATCAGGCTTATCTGCAATTTGCAAATCAATAAACTTTTCGGGGAAACATTTCTCCAAAACCACCTTTGCAAAATATTCGTCAAACCGCTTTTGTCCCATAAGTAAATCCCCTTCATTTCAAAATTGCCACAATCTAATTGCTTAAATCAAAGAATTACCTTCTCCGACATATTTTTCTAAATTATACCATATTTTTGCTTCAAATTCAACTTAATCGGTTACATATATAACAAAAGGGGTTCAACCCCTGCGAGCAACGGCTATCCTATTCGGCGTTTTACTACGCTACTTTTCATTCATTATGGACAAAGATGATAAAGGTTGAACCTTTAATTAGTCAATAGCCTTGTCGTTATCGGCAAGGCTTATTTCTTTTATGTTCTTACCTCTTCCGATTGTTCAATTCCTCATAGTCTTGCTTTAATATTTCTTTGTATGTTGTGCTGTCGTCCCTATTGCGGGCGAAACGGTCTAATTGATAAACTATGACATACTAAAAGCCATTGCGCTTGCTGTCCTAAATCATTTGCAAAAATTCGGGGCGTTTGTCGTTAGCACCCGTCAAGTGTTCGTTGATATATTCGTGGACTATGCGTAAATCGCTCCGTTCCGCGAAAGCGAACACTCTTTGAGTTGTCCCTCGATAGATTGGTAATTCTGCTTTGAGCCTGGCGAATACCTTGCGTAGATGCCTGCGTTTTTCATAGTCTGCTCCTTTGCGCTGTCTGCTTGGTGTGCGGACTGCGGCTTAAAAATTTGTTGTTCGCTTTGGTGCTTACCCCCTTAATTAGTCAAAAACGCCACCGAAGTAAAATAGTCAAGGGTTTGCGCCGTAGGCAACGACGGTTTTATGCCTTACGGGAGATAAATCGTCGCCCTTTACAATTTGTCAAGGCGCCGTATTCCGTCCCCAGACGGTAAGCACAAACGAATAACAAAACTACAAAAAGTATACGAAAAAAATCTTTTGTGTTACATTGACATCATAGCAAATATCAAAAGAAAAGCCAAGCAAAACGCTTGACTTTTCTTTACTAAAAGTATTATAATTTTACTGATAGTAAAGTTTAGGAGCGTACTATGAACACAAGAACACAAAGAACAATAGCGTTTAACCGTCGAAACATTTTAGACGCCGCCGACAAATTATTTTGCAAAAACGGCGTTGAAAAGACGACAATGGAACAACTTGCAACAGCGGCTGGTTATAGCAAGCCCACGTTATACGGCTATTTCAAAGATAAAGACGAGGTTTATTTTGCGCTCGTTTTGGAGTTTATGGAAGAGATAGTCGTCAAAGTAGATAAAGCCATCGACGAAAATACCGCTTTTAGCGATACGTTCACAAAAATATGTCAAGATGTTTTTCGTCTTGCCACTCGCTACCCGCTCTATTTCGAGGGGCTTATAGGAACGATTAACGTAAACATCAAAGCCGACGACACCCCGCAAATTTATAAAGACATATACCGTTTGGGCGAGGCATTAAACGAAAAACTAATTGCGTTATTACAGCAAGGAAAGGACGAGGGTGTTATCAATACCGCGCTTGACAATTCGGCAATTTTGCTTTTCGTTTGGAGTTCGGTTGCGGGTATTATTAGAATGATAAATCACAAAAAGGACTATTTGAAAATGCTGCAACTGAACGAAAAAGACTTTTCGGCGTTCTGTTTTGAACGGCTGCTGTGCGCTTGCAAATAAGGGGTAAAAACTATGACAAGGAAAAAGAAAATTATGATTATTGTATTTTCGATTTTAGGTGCGGTCATTATCGCGCTTTCCGCTGTTCTGACTGCGGCGGCAATTATGGGCAGACCGTTAAAAGTCAATCCGTCGCGTAAATTAGACGGTGTTGAGGACGATATTCAAAATGCGCTGTGGTATTCCTCTATTGCGGCTAACTCACATAATACGCAAATGTGGAGCGTTAAACTCTACCCCAGCGAAAACCGCTTGCAAATTTCAATAGACGAAAGTCGCGTATTAAATGTAGTTGATAGTGAAAAACGCGAGGCGTATATTTCGCTCGGTTGCTATATTGAAACAATGTGCGTAGCGTTCGGCGCATACGGCTACGATACACAAGTAAACTACGACGATTTAACGGTACAATTTACATATCAAAAACGCGCAAATGCAAAAGTTGACACTGCCAAACTTTCATTGATTGATAAGCGACATACCGATAAATCGGCGTTTTCAAACAGTAAAATAAAGCAAGAAACGGCAAGCGCATTACTCAATAAATATTCCGCTCTATCGGTGTATCAAAACGGCGACGAAAATTTTGATTATATAAAACGCATTTCAATGGACGCTGTTACAGTGCAGTCGGCAAATCAAGCCTACCGCGACGAATTAGCGGAATGGATGCGCTTTGCCGATAAGGAAGCCGAAAACAAGTTAGACGGTATAACCGCCGATATGATAGGCTTGAAAGGAATAGTAAAAACTTTCTATTATTGGACTACGACAAGAGAAAGTGCAAAAGGCGATAAATTCGCGCAACAAGGAATTGACACGGCAAAAAAGCAACTGAATAATTGTGGCGCGTTCGCCGTTATTACGGGCGGCAGTACCTTTGAAGAATTGATTAACACGGGCAGAAAAACGCAAGCGTTTTGGTTTGACTGTACCGAAAACAATATTGCCGTACAGCCGTTTTCAGCCGCTCTTGAAACGCAACCGTTTAGTACGTCAATTCAAAATGATTTATGCGTTACCGCTCCCGTTCAAATGATTTTGCGATTGGGTTATGTGGACGAATACGGCGCAAACTGCGGACTGCGGCGCAATCTTTCTGACTATATCGAGGTGCTATGACAAACTACGTTGTATGCCCCGACTGTGGGTATAAATTATTCAAGTTGGGCGACGGCTCAAACGCAGAAATATATTGCCCGAAATGCAAATTGAAACTGCAAATAGAAATCAAGGACGGCAAAATACACGTTTGCGTCCGGCATTTGTTAGCGGTTTTAATTCCTGACAAATTTTTTACTGCTGTTTTAAAACTACTAACGACGAAAAAAGTTTTGAATAACTATATGGAAAGCACAAACGGTTCATATACTTTGACAAAATTGACTACGTTTTTATTGAAAAGCGGATACATTTAATATGTCCGTAGGGCTTATCCGATAAATTGGCGCCACATAAGTAATCGACAGTTAGGCGCGCTTTTTACTTTAAGATAAAGGACAGCCACATTATCAAACAGTTGGCGGCGGACGCTAATAACGTCCGCCGCCTTTAAATTTTTTAGTTTATATAAGATAAAAATATGGGTATTAAGTCTATTCTGCCGCGGATAAAATTTATAACCGTATCGTAATATTCCGAAAACGAAGGAAGCGAATTGTCGGTATCGAAATCCCACATTGCCGCGTTGCGCTCCGACACGGCGGTTATAGCCGCTTTATAGGCGGCAAAACTGTCCAGCGTAGCGTTTAAAACGCCCTTTGCCTGTTCTAAACGGTTTAGCGCCTCCTGCTTAAACCACTTAACTTTAAGCATACAGCCAAACCAATTGTTGCTCGAATAAATTTGTCTGTTAGGCTCGTGTTGGGCTCCGTTGCCATTCATAGGTCCTCCCGCCGCCCAATCGGAGTCCCAAACAGGTCCCATAACAAGTTTGCCGCCCGTCTTTTTGGACATATAAACCGACTTCTTATTTATTTCCTGCTGTCCCATAAGCTCCTGCGTGAGGAAATAATCTATAAACGAAGCCAAGTCCACATACTCCTCAAACTGCGCCCTTGTAACGTTCGGGTTGCGGCAAAGTCCGTCCACCGTAGTTATATAATTTTTGATATAGTCGAATTGCGATTGGGAAAAGCGTTGGTCGGATTCGGGATATTTCACGTTGAAATAGTTGGTTATTACGGGGTGCGTAATTCCGAACCAATCGGTATTTTCCACGCTTTCGTAAGGAGCGTAATCGTCCATTTCCACAAGGAAGGGAACTTCCGTCGCAGTCTGGTCGAACTCCTCTTCCACGTCAACCCTGCCGCTGTTCTCCTGCACCTGGTCGCACAGAAGATACAGCCCCTGATACTCTCCGTTCAGATACAATTCAACGTGCCGCGCGTTGGGCACAAACATAGAATTACCCGCGCCCACCCCTTTAAAGGTGTTGGCAACGGTAAAAGCCGCAAAGTCCTTTATATTGGAAAAGTCCTGATAGAGTGCAAGAAGCACCCAGCTTTTATTTTTAGCGGAGCCGAACAGCCCCTGCTTTTTTTCAAATTTTATGCGATACGGTTTTTTGGGATAGCGCATAGTTGAATTTCCGCGAAGCCTTATCCCTGCGTCAAGATTTTCAAGACAATATTTTTCCTCGGCGTTTACAAGTGAAACGTTGCAGTCAACGTAATTTTCCTTGTCGGGAATACCAGCAAAATCTTTTGTGGTAATATCGAATACGGGCACGTTTAATTTTTGTATCTGCACATCCTTGGCAAAGTATGCATACTGCTTTTCGGCTTCGTCCACCGTTTGACACCCCACCGTGTCGGCAGTTTCGCCGCTACTCCACCGCAAAAATTTGTAACCTTTAACCGCCGCGGCTTTCAACTGCGTATACCCGCAGTCGGGGCACTCCCTCGCCGTGATTTTACCCGCGGGTTTTTTGCCGTCGTTTACTTCGCCCCTGTCTGACCACGTGCCGAAAATATGCGCGCTTTCCCTTGTATCGCCGCAAAATTTGCACTCTTCGCCGTGCGTCTGCCCGCTTGCCGCGGAAGTAACTTGATAGCCGTGGGCGTTGATATCAACGGGCGTGTATTCCGTTTTGGTTGCGGCGCAAATGTTGCAGGAGTATTCCGTCCGCCCCTGACTTACGCAAGTAGCCGCCGTAGTTTCGCCCGCACCCCAATCGTGCCCAAGCCCGTCCTGAACGCCTGAAACGCAAAACGCCGCGCCATCCGCATAAGTCAGCAAAACGTTTCCGCATTGAATTTTGACCGCAGAAATATTCGCGCCGCCCTTACTCGCCGCGCAGGCGTTGTCCTTTAAAATTTTGTTCCATTCGGCGTTGGTAGCCGCGCCGTCAGTCGAACCCGCAAGCCTTTGGTATTCGGCGCAATAAAGATTATATACCGTATCCGCCGCGGGCTTTTGCGCGCACGCAGTTATCCCCGCGCAAAAAATTGCGCCCGCCGTAATTACAGCGCCAAGTATATGAGTTTTTTTCAACTTTCGCACCCCCGTCCGCCATATTTGCTCTTTGGCGGTTTTATCCTTTGGTTTTAGGATAACATAGGTATTGAAGTTGTCAACATCAGTTTGCGTAACGAAAATTACAGATTATGTATCCGGATGTTTTTTCTTGCAATATTTATAGGAAAAGCGTATAATTTGGTTATACTTATTTTATAGGGATGTTTATGGAAAGTCGTTATCCGTTTATTTTGGTACACGGAATAGTAATTAAAGATTTTAAATTTTTAAGGGCGTTCGGGCGTATCGAAAAAAAACTAAAAGAACAGGGCTTTAAAGTATACACGGCTAAAATAGACGGCTTTGGCACTATCGAAAACAATGCCGAACAGCTTAAAGAAAATATATTAAAAATTCTCGAAGCCGAAAACGCCTCAAAGGTAAATATAATCGCTCATTCCAAGGGCGGGCTTGACAGCAAGTATATGATTTGCCGCCTGAATATGGCTGAACGCGTCGCTTCGCTCACCACCATTTGCACGCCGCATAAAGGCTCGCAAATTGCCACAAGATTATTGAAAATGCCCAAATTTTTGACCAAAAACATAGCGTTTTGGGTAAACTTCTGGTACAGGCTTTTCGGCGATAAAAAGCCCAACTCTCTGGAAGTGTGCAAGCAGTTACAGGTGGTAAACGGAAACGAAGCGCCGCAATTGGAAGTCCCCTCCGACATTTATTGCCAAAGTTACTCGGCAACCCTGAATAAGAGCAGGGACGATTTTATTATGGGCGTGCCGTTAATGTTTTCCAAACACTACGAAAAAGAAGCTTCCGACGGGCTTGTTTCTCCGTCCTCCTCAGTTTTCGGCAACTATAAGGGCGATATAGACGGCTCGGTTTCGCACATTCAGATTGTCGGCTTTGCGGCGAGCAAAAAGAAAAAAGAAAAAATTTACGCCTTTTACACGCAACTGTGCGAAGAATTGGCAAAAATGGGTTTTTAAAAGTAAACGGTGCGGACGCAATAAAGTCCGCACCGTTTATTGGTTATAAAGTTTATTGGTTACAAAGGAAACGGAAAAAAGTATTCCTTTATTTTTTTTATTTTGACCCTGCCGCACATATGGTCGTTTAACGCGGCATTGAAATCTTTTTCGTTCGCGGCGCGCACCGCCACGCAAAAAATTACTCTATCTGCATAGTCCGTAGAAATTACCGTGCAATCGTTGCCCGCGAAAAAGTTGCAGGCGGCGGAATTGTCGGAATAGTCCACCTCGTAAACGCTTTCGGCGCACATCTCGTACTCTACTTTGCGCGCGGCGGCGATATTTTCGGCAACGCACCCCGAATACGCCCTTAACAGCCCGCCCGCGCCCAGCTTTATGCCGCCGAAGTATCGGGTTACCACCACCGCCGTTTCGCATAGGCAGTTGTTTTTCAGTACTTCGAGCATAGGCATACCCGCGGTACCCTGCGGCTCTCCGTCGTCTGAAAAGCGCAGATTATTACCGAGGCTGTCGCAGATATAGGCATAGCAGTTGTGCGTTGCGTCGGCGCGCCGCTTTGCTATTTCGCTTATAAACGCCTTAGCCTCTTCCTCGCCCCGCACGTGCCTGCTTACGGTTATAAAACGCGATTTTTCGATTATCTTTTCCGTAAGCGTTTCGCCGTGTACGGACAAATATTTTTCCGCCATTTTATAATAAATTTATTTTAACGTGCACTTTTTTGCCCTTGTGAACGACGTCCCCGTTTTTGACGGGCGCGTTTATATCGGTAACTTTGCTTTCGTTTAACGTTACCCCGCCCTGCTGGATAAGGCGGCGCGCTTCGCCGTTGCTTGCGCATATGCCCGCCGCTACAAGTACGGGAATAATTGTAGCCGTTTCAACCTTAACGTCCTTTTGAGGCAGATTTTCGGCAGAGCCGCCAAACGCCGCCTTTGCCTGCGCCATTGCGTTTTGCGCCTTTTCCTCGCCGTGCACCAATTTGGTAAGCTCAAACGCGAGAATTTCCTTTTTCTCGTTTATACGGCTTGCGTCCCACTTATCCATTTCCCTTATTTCCTCCATAGGAATAAAGGTGAGCATCTTTATACACTTCATAACGTCGGCGTCGTCGACGTTGCGCCAATACTGATAAAAATCGTACGGCGAAGTTTTATTTTCGTCAAGCCAGACAGCGCCCTTTGCCGTCTTGCCCATCTTTTTGCCCTCGCTGTTCAAAAGCAGGGTTATGGTCATAGCGTAGGCGTCTTTACCCGTCTTTTTGCGGATAAGTTCCGTACCTCCGAGCATATTGCTCCACTGGTCGTCGCCGCCGAACTGCATATTGCAACCGTATGCCTGATGCAGGTGATAAAAGTCGTACGACTGCATTATCATATAGTTAAATTCGAGAAAGCTCAGCCCCTTTTCCATACGCTGTTTATAGCACTCTGCTCTTAGCATATTGTTTACGGTAAAGCACGCGCCCACCTCGCGCAGAAGCTCTATATAGTTGAGCTTTAACAGCCATTCGGCATTGTTTACCATAATAGCCTTGCCTTCGCCGAACTGTATAAAGCGCTCCATTTGCTTTTTAAAGCAAGCGCAGTTGTGCTCTATAATTTCAGGTTTGAGTACCGAGCGCAAGTCCGTTCTGCCCGAGGGGTCGCCCACGTAGCCCGTGCCGCCGCCTATAAGAACGACGGGTTTGTTGCCCGCGAGCTGCAACCTTTTCATAAGGCACAGAGCCATAAAGTGCCCCACGTGCAAGCTGTCCGCCGTAGGGTCGAAGCCTATATAAAAGCGCGCGCCGCCGCCGTTAATCAGCTCCCTTATTTCCTTTTCATCCGTAACCTGCGCTATAAGACCGCGCTCTCTCAATTCCTCGTAAATTCCCATACCGTTACCTTTAACCGCTTATTTTCAATCAATTATAGCAACGTTGCGGAATTTTTGCAAATATTTAAGCTTAATCGGTGAAAAAATCTTCCTTGTTGAGGTTTTGGCGCGACTTTACTATTGCGCGCTTTTCTATTCGGGAAACGTAAGAGCGGGAAATACCAAGCTTTTTAGCGACTTCGCGCTGGGGCATAGGCACTCCGTCCTCCAAACCGTAGCGCATACATACTATCGTATATTCGCGCATATTGAGTATGCCCTTTAACAGCGCTATAAACTTTTCACGCTGAATGGACTTTTCCACGCGCGAGAATACGTTTTCCTCCTTTTCGGCAAGCAAATCCATTACGGTAAGCTCGTTTCCGTCCTTATCCGTACCCACGGGGTCGTTAATTGAAATTATATTTTTATGCTTTTTGCTTGAACGTATAAGCATAAGTATTTCGTTTTCTATGCATCGCGCCGTATAAGTGGCAAGCTGGGTGCCCTTTCCGTCCTGAAATGTGTTGATGGCTTTAATTAGCCCAATCGAGCCCACCGACAACAAATCGTCCGTTTCGGCGGCTCCCGAATACTTTTTTACTATGTGCGCGACAAGCCGCATATTGTGTTTTACAAGCATATCCTTGGCTTCCTTATTGCCTGCGCGGGCGAGTGCAAGGTATTTTTTTTCATCCTCGGGAGATAGCGGTTTGGGAAATGTCCCCTTTTGCCGCACAACGCCCGTAAAGAAGAAAATTTTTGAAAGAAATAGCCCTATAACGTCGAAAAACATAATTCCGCACCCCTTAATGTCAAGTTTTATAGATTATGTTTTTTACTGCTTGTCTAATTCCACAACAATTAAAATACGTTAAAAAACCCCGTCGGAAAGTCTGTTCCGACGGAGTTTATCACAAAATAATTATTCAGTTTTTATTTCTCGAAAACAACGCCATAATGCGCACGAGCAGTTCGAGTATCTCCACATACATATATATAAGCGTGGTTACAAGCGAAAACGCAACGTTCCACTCATACTTTTTATCCGCCCCAGACTGCACTATATAATCGATATTCTGCAAGTCCCAGAAAAGCATTACGGTAGCCCATATTACGCAGAGCGCGGATATGCCCAACTGTAACCATATAAACGCGGTATAATCGAACACGTTAAAAAGCGACATTATCCACATAATGAGCTGAACGAAGAGCAGGCTGACCATAGCTACCATAAGTCCGCGCACAAAGCGGCTGGAAATTCTCGTCTTGAAAACCGAGTTTACGACTATCGCCACAAGAAAGACTATCGCCGTGCCTAAAAACGCCGCAAACGCAATTCCCGGAAAAACCAAATCGCAACAAAGCGATAAAAGCCCCAACAGCGCGCCCTGCAAAATTGCGTATATGCAACCGAGCACTTTTGCAGTAGACGGCACAAAGGCTATGACAAACGCTATAATAAGCAAGGGTATCAAACTTACCCCTGCGGCTATACCTATTACCGTGAGCGCCTGAGCGATATATCCGTCGCTTATAGCTTTAAACAAACCCAACTCGCACCCGACTGCGGTAATTATAGTAAGCGCCGCATATAGCGCGGCTTTGAGATACACGCCCCTATACGTTGCCTCCTGCCCCTCGGTATACAGCGCGCCGCCGTCCGACTGCCTTACCATTCTTCTTACAGCGGGATTACCGAACCTCATAGTAATACCTCCGAAACAAAGTTATCCTGAATACATTATAACGCCTGCGCCGTAAAAATGCAATCGCGCAACAAAAATTTCACTTAAATACTATTAAATCAACTTAATTCCTTTAAAATCAAGCTTCCACTTGCCGTTTTCGTCCTTAACAAGTTTATCGTATATAAACATTATATAGCTTAACACCGCAAAGATAAGCAACAGTATTACTACCCATACGCAGACACCGCCGTAGCCGAGTTTATTTACGTTTAAGAAAAAGTACGGATAGCTGAATTCGTTGCCCGTAACCGCCTTGAACACCGCGCCGTATATGAGTATGTACACAACGTAAATCAGAGGTATAATCCACGCTTTGAGCGGGTCTAAAATCTTAACCGACTTATGCTCGTCGAAAAGCGCCCAGTCGACAATAAAAAGTATGGGCACCGCCACGTGATAAGTAAGGTTGCCGAGCGCGTTCCAAAACGACCAGGAGCCGAGGTCGCCGAGGAGGGAAACGTACACCAAAAACGTAACCAAAATCATTACCGTCGTGCAGAATTTAAGCGTTTTGCAAGGGCTGACAAAACCGCGCGTTTCTCCCCCCTTAACCCTCTTTACGGTAGCCGCGCAGGTTGCAACGCCTACGCCGAAACAGAAATAGTTGGAAATATTTGTGTAGAACAGCCAAAAATCGTTTGAAAACGTAAAACTGTCGTTACCGAAAGTGTGCGTAAAGTACCCCAGCGTAAGCACGCAGGCAAGCGCGGATATAACGCAGAAAACTATGCGGTAAATTATCTGAGTAAATAAATTATCGTTCATATTGTTACTTCCTTTATATAATTTTTGCCAAGAGCTATAATACTCCCGTTATCAGCAACTGTCAACAATTTTTGTTGACCAATCAACAAATAAATTAAAAATAATACGGAACGCCGAGGTTCCGTATTACTTAAATTATTCAAGTTCAAAAGCGCCTGTATACAGCTGATAGTACTTTCCGCGCTGTTCGATTAACTGGTCGTGGCTGCCGCGCTCTATAATCTCGCCCTGCTCCAACACCATAATCGCCTGACTGTTTCTAACGGTTGAAAGCCTGTGAGCAATGACGAATACCGTTCTGCCCTCCATAAGTTTATCCATACCGTTTTCTATAAGTTTTTCTGTACGGGTGTCGATAGACGAAGTAGCTTCGTCCAAAATAAGAACGGGGCAATCGGAAACCATAGCGCGCGCTATGGCGAGAAGCTGGCGCTGACCCTGCGAAAGGTTTGAGCCGTCCCCCTTTATTTCCGTCTGATACCCTTCGGGTAGATGCACTATAAAGCTGTCGGCATTGGCAAGCTTTGCCGCCCTTATGCACTCCTCGTCAGTAGCGTTAAGTCTGCCGTAACGGATATTATCAATTACCGTGCCCGAAAATAAGTGCGTATCCTGCAATACTATGCCGAGCGAACGGCGCAAGTCGCTCTTTTTAATGTCGCGTATGTTTATGCCGTCGTAGGTAATTTCACCCGACTGAATGTCATAGAAACGGTTTATAAGGTTGGTAATAGTAGTTTTACCCGCGCCCGTCGCGCCTACGAATGCAATCTTTTGCCCCGGTTTTGCGTACAGGCTTATGTTTTTAAGAATTACCTTGTCCTCGTTGTAACCGAACACAACGTTGTTAAAACGAATATCGCCCATCAAAGGTATAAACTCAAAACTGCCGTCGCTTAAAGGCTTTTTCCAAGCCCAGCCGCCCTGCCGGCTTTCCCCGAAAGTAAGCGCAATGTCGCCGCCCTTATCTTCCGGCTGGGAATCGGTCATTTCAAAAATTCTTTCCGCGCCTGCAAGCGCCATAACGATTGAATTGAACTGCATTGCCACCTGCTGTATAGGCATATTGAACGAACGCGAATAGCCCAAAAAGGATACCAATACACCCACGCAAGTGGCGACGGTCAACCCGTTTATTGTGCCGTAGCCAGATAAAAGCCAGAACTGATTGCCTGTTAAAATCAACACTAAGCCTATAATTGCCACGAATATATATTGGAAGTAACCAATATTGTTGGTCATAGGTCCCATTATAAAAGCATAGGTATTGGCGTCTCTGCCCGCAATGTTCAACTCGTCGTTCAACACCTTGAACTGCTCGCGCGCTTTCTGTTCGTGGCAGAACACTTTTATAACCTTCTGCCCCTCGGTCATCTCCTCCACGTAACCGTTGAGCGCGCCGAGCGCCTGTTGCTGGCGGACGAAATTTTTCGCAGATTTAGCTCCGACCGACTTTATTCCCATAACCATTATAAACAGCATAACGAACATAAGCAATGTAAGCGTAAAGCTGTAAAATAACATCATCGAAAGCACTGCGATAATCGTAACCGCAGAGGATACGAGCTGTGGTATTGTCTGTGAAAGCAGTTGGCGCATCGTGTCCACGTCGTTGGTGTATAAACTCATCAAATCGCCGTGAGTATGCGTATCGAAATACTTTAAAGGAAGCGTATGCATCTTTTCGAACATATCGTTCCTAAGTCTTTTCAAAGTACCGTTTGCAATGTACATAATAATTCGGTTGTACATAAACACGCACAGCGCGCCCGCAACGTATATACCGCCCATCGCTATCACGTAAAGAACAATTTTGTGCCAATCCGCATTGAATACTCCGCCCTCGGGAGTAAGCTCCGTAATAATCGGCGCAAGCAGAGCCGACCCCGCGGCATTTGCCGAAGCGGATATTATAACGCCGAGAATGACAAAAACCATTGCAACTTTATAGTGCGAGAAACTATACGCCAAAAGCCTTTTTAAAGTCTTTTTCGGCGCCTTGGCTTTTTTGCCGCCTTGGATACCGCCGCGCATTCCGCCCATAGCGTTAGCCATTGTTCTCACCCCCTTCTATGCTCTTTCCCGTTCCGTCGTTACCCTTTACCTGCGAATCGTACACTTCCCTGTAAATTTCGTTGGAAACAATCAGCTCGTCGTGCGTGCCTATGCCGCATATTCTTCCGTCGTCAAGAACTATAATTTTATCTGCATCCTCAACCGAAGCCACGCGTTGGGCAATTATTATTTTAGTCGTCTGCGGCGCGTGCGCTTTAAGCGCGGCGCGAATTTGCGCGTCCGTCTTGGTATCTACCGCCGAAGTGCTGTCATCGAAAATTATAACCTTAGGCTTTTTGAGCATAGCGCGGGCTATGCAGAGCCTCTGCTTTTGTCCGCCCGACACGTTTACGCCGCCCTGCCCCAAATCATAATCGTATTTACCGGGCAGATTTTCAATAAACTCCTCGGCGCACGCCTGCTTAGCCGCAAGGCGCAAATCTTCATCGGTAGCATTTTCGTCGCCCCAACGCAGGTTTTCGGCTATTGTACCCGAAAACAGCACGTTTTTTTGCAAAACCATAGCGACGCTGTTGCGCAGAATATCGAGGTTGTAATTTTTTACGTCTACACCGCCGACTTTTACCGAGCCCTGCGTTGCGTCGTACAGACGGGGAATAAGTGATACAAGCGAAGTTTTACCACTGCCCGTAGCGCCTATTATTCCCACTGTTTCGCCGGATTTAATATGGAAAGTAATGTCCTTTAAAACCGCAACGTCGGCTTTTTGCGAATAGAAGAAATCAACGTCGTCGAAATCGACCGAACCGTCCGCCACTTCCGTTACAGGCTGTTCGGGCTTGGTAAGAGTGGTATGCTCGGTAAGCACTTCGCAGATACGGTCCGCCGAACCCTTTGACATAGAAACGAAATTAAGGCACATAGCCACCATAATTACGCCCGAAAGAATCTGCATAGCGTAGGTTATTAGAGCCTGTAAGTTGGAGAAATCAACGTTACCCCAGCCGTTTATTGCCATATCCGACCCTACGAGAAGCAGTATAATCATTGTGGAGTACATTACGAACTGTACGGATGGCATTAAAAAATTAAGCACTTTTTCAGCCTTTACGGAATAGTCGTAAACTTCCTGAGTAGCCCTCTTCATTTTTTCCGTTTCGTATTCTTCGCGCACGTAAGATTTTACTACCCGTATAGCCGTTAAATCTTCCTGAACGACCTCATTAAGCTTGTCGTACTTTTTGAACATAGTGCGGAAATAGGGTATTACCTTGAACATACATATCGCCACGATTACGCCCAGCACTACCGCCGCCGCCACGAAGATAAGCGCCATAGAGGGCTCGATAAGACAGGTCATAATAATCGCCGCAACAAAGAGTATCGGCGCACGGACAAGCATTCTTATGCACATCTGATAGGCGTTCTGCACGTTGGTTACGTCGGTTGTTATACGCGTAATAAGGCTCGACGTGGAATAATTATCGATATTTGCAAACGAAAAGCTTTGAAGATTGTTGTACATATCTTCCCTTAAATTGTGAGCAAACCCGCAGGAAGCCTTTGCCGAAAGACGCGCGCCGAGCAGTCCGCACAGCAGTGCGAATATTGCGGCTGCCACCATAAGGCAGGCAAACAGCACTACCCTGCCTATATGTATCCCGCCTTCGGAGCCTATATTCTTTATTTCCTTAATGAGATAAGTCATTAAAAAGGGAATTATTATTTCCATAGCCGCCTCGCCCACCATAAGCAGGGGGGTAAGTATGGAGGAAACTTTGTATTCCCTTAAACTTTTATGCAATGTTTTTAACATTAAACACCTCTATTTCCAATCGAATACGGAAAGCCATTTTACTAAAATAAATTATTTTTGTCAAATGTCGTAACAATCATCATTATATTTATGAAATGTGAAATCTCCGTAACAAGAAATGTGAAACCTATGTGATAAAACGAAAATTTTTTACATTTAACAATTTACTTCCGCCCCCTCCCGATAAATTTTTTCAATTTATACGTAAAAACGCTTGAATTTTAATCGTAATTGTTATAAACTGTAATAGCTTGTTGCAGAGGTGGCAGAGTGGTCGAATGCGCACGACTCGAAATCGTGTTACGTAGGAATACGTACGGAGGTTCGAATCCTCTCCTCTGCGCCACCCATAACGTAAGTTGAACCAAATTCAACTTGCGTTATTTTTTGTATTAAAAAAGCCGAATTCCTGAAAAGTAGTTCGACTTTACTTTCACAAACGACAATATGTGTCGTAAGAAACGAAAAACATTCAATTTGTACAGCCATTTGCCAATTTATTCAGCTAAAATCAAAGTTGTCTTGCAAAATATCTGTTATATTCTCTGAATAATAAATTTTGCCGTTTATTGTCCTGTCTTTTATACAAGTCTTGGAACATATCGACTATCGAAATATTACATAGACCTTTATTTACAAGCAATTCATATTTTCCTTGTGAAAAAGCAAATTCTTCAATTAACCATTTGGCGTCCGCATTATTTTTAATAACGACCTCACCCCAATATACAGACATAATACTTTCAAATTGTTTTTGCGATAATCCTAATTTACCGAATGTATTATTGCGATATAATTGAAAATATAATTTTTCTATATCTTTTAGACTTTCAATAGTGTAGTCGGGGGGAAAAACCGTCTAATTGTTCGCTTATAGCTTCTAACCTATTGAGCAATTCGTCTTTGTATGAGATAAAAAATTTTTCAGCTTGGACTTTATCGTCAAATTCTTTCAATTTTTCGCCGTATTTCAGCGCTATTATTAAACCGTGTTCGGACATATTGTTATTTTCCTTTATGGTATGAAAAATTCTTTTTTAGCCAGTTTTCATAAAATTAACGGTTCACTTTCGCGCCGTTTGTGCTTTCATAAATGTTCTCCAAAGCTCCGCAAAAATGCCAGTCGATAAAAGTTTTGAAATCGGGGGCAAAAATCTCACCGTGAAGAACCCCTTCCGAATCGAAATAACCGTTTTCTTCCCAAAAGCCGCCATATTCCAACCATACGACGGGACAATCTTCTCCGTCGGAACGGCTTAAATCGAGACATAAATATCCGTCCATAATGCGACAGTTTATATACAATATATTTCCCTGCCGATTTTAAATTGGCGTTTTTTGAAACAGGGCATTAAAAAGACATACGATAAGTCACGCGCCCTAATAGTCGCTGAACGCCTTATGCGACGACACAAGTCTGTATAAATATTTTGCCCGACACAACAAAACAGCCGCTTGCAACACAAGCGACCGTTTTATTAA
>ERZ777306.707-NODE-707-length-64617-cov-40.790930_pt1 | contig 64617 bp, 63 predicted proteins | sample MGYA00374966_ERZ777306 | MGnify/ENA primary metagenome ERZ777306 (study PRJEB29329, sample SAMN06343882) | mouse gut metagenome | isolation source: Mouse cecum | place: Austria: Vienna | collected 2014-11-15 ...
GATCTAATCCATAAATTAATTAGTAAATAGGAAGAAATGGAATATAATATATTATAAAAAGTATGGAAGACTTATAAATGATAGTAATTCTAATATATGTTTAAATTTAGTAAAGTTATATATATGTTTGTTAATAACATATAAATTGATTATTTAAAAGATTTTTTAGGGAATGAAGATATTTTAATAACTATGACTTATGTACAAATAGATTAAAGAAATAAGCAATAAACAATTTAGCATCTAAGTTAATAGAAGAAAAATTAGATAATGAGAATAAAGATTTATTAGAATATTTAAATATTTTTCTTTACATAATGATGAGTCAAATTTTCGAATATACCATATGTAAGATATGTAGATAATGGGATAACGCACTGTGTATCCTTGATATAAGGAAAATATTTATAAAGAAGGTTGGTAGAAAGATTTAAGAAGTATAGATTAGAACTAAATATAAAAAATAATTATGTAGGTATTTTTTTGTTTGTTCAAACATATACTTTGTTAGTTATATTATCAAAGAAAATATTTGAAACAATAGGAAAATATGAATATAAATTGATTATAGCAATATCTTTTCTTCTATATGTTTTAGCATTTATTATAGAAAAGAAAATTTTAGTTATTTCAATGAATGAATTACTAAGTCTTTTTATAAATGCATTAATGTTGTTATTAAGATCACAGTTTTCGTTTGTAATAGGTGGAATATTTGCAAGTAAGACTATTATAAATCAAAATATAGAAAAAATATTAAGTAATAACATAATTGCTTGATTAATATTGATATGTATAATATCAATAAGGGGAATAGTGTTAAGACCAATGATCTTTGCGAGTAGTTTTGTATTTATGTCAAGAAATGTATTTGTTATATTTATTGCTTTAATTATATTATCATTAGTAAGTTCGTATGTTATTAGATTTATTTTTAAATTAAAATAATTAATATAATTTGAATAAAAAATAAGAATAGAAATAAATATTTTGCCTAAAAAGTATGTAAAACTTTTTTTCAAAAATGAAGAGGGATTCTATTTGAGATGATTTATTAGATTCTTCATTAGTTAAACTAGTAAAACTGAATTGATTAAAATTATCTCTTAAATTGTTAAATATGCTAAAAAAGCACAGTATTAGAACCAATTAACTTTAGGATATTGGCATAATGAAAAGATTAAGACATGTAGCTTATACACTACAATGATCTTAATCTTTTTGTTTTTTATAAGAAATTGAATATATGTAAAAGTGTAATTTAATGCAGTTAATCTTACATTAATAAGTATATCTATATGATGTTTAGGATTTATTTTTTGTATTCCCTCTTTTAAAATATCTATATACTCTTGCCATTGTTTCGGTTGTTTTGTCAAAAAAGATATTATGTTATAACTGGTTTTCCAGTTGAATAACATTTATCAATTATTGATTTCCAATATTGTTTTGTTATAAATAAGCACATCCATCTATAACTGATTATAGACTTCACTTATTTTCATTAAAATAAGTCAGCTATTTGATGCTTACAACAAATACAGGCAAGATGTGAATGACTATTTGCTCATTTTTTATCGAAACTCAAAACAGTTCATTTTATAATTTAAAATGATTTTTACGAAACAGCTACTTAATTTTATAAGTAGTTTTTTGTTTTATAAAGGGATGGAAAGGGTTATAGAGAAAAAACAGAGAACAATATTATGGTTATCTACTGAAAGTAAAGTGTAAAAGTAGGAGTAAATTTATTGAATAAGCAATAAAGTTTGATGCTAGAATAAAAACTGCACTAGGTATGGTAGTGTTTTATATGAAATGCGTAAAGAAGTTAAGGGAACTTATTTTTGTTCAGCAGAAGGTAATCAATTATGTAGAATAACGTTTATTGTGAACAAAATGATATAATTGAATCAACTATCACTGTTAAACAGTAACTAGCAGTAATTGAGAGTAGTATTGCATCAATATCATTCCCACTAATATTATAAATGATAAATATATCATTTATTTTTAACTTAATGATATTGGTATTTTTTGTTTGTATATCTTATTTTTCCTGCCATTCAATTTCAATATTTTTTTGATAATGTGCAAGTCCTATATATATAATTTTTCCACTTATTTCTGTATCATACTTTCTATCTTTGATTTGTTCCACTGCTGTCTTTGCTAGTTCTTTTAAATCTGTATTACTGTCTTTTGCATACTTAAATTCCAGGATATAAGATACCTGATTTTCTTTCCTGGCTTTTAAAATAATATAACATCTTCCCTTTCCTGCTTCTCTATTACTTATAATCTTATAATCATGACACAGCCATGCACACATTCCTAATAACATCATATGATAACTGTTTTCATCTTTTAAATCATGATATGATGGCAATGTTAGTAAAATTCTTTGGTATTTATCTTTGAAATCTTCTTTTTTTCTACGTTTTAAAGCACTAAACATAGTAAATAAATCAGTTCCTGCAACTTTTAAATAATTGCAGTTAGTTTTTGAAATTCTTGCTGCACTTCCTGATTTGGAACTTTGATTACATATAAGCCTTCTTGATTTGATATAATTTTAGAAATTGTTAAATATCCAGCATTTATCAAAATTCCCCACAGGCTTGATGTTGAATTCATTTCAAAAAAACTCGTTTCCATTCTTACCAGTGTTTCCAGTTTTCCAGTTTGAATGAGTTCTTCATATCCTCTGTTAAATGCATCATCACTGCTTTCCATCGCTTTTTTTATCATTTCATTACTGCTTGTATTTATCCAGTATGGCTCTAATACTTTTCTTGATGCATAATTTAATACCGACCATGGATCATAAATTTCATTGTTTCTAAAATGATAGCCATTAAACATTGACTTTACTTCACTGTTTAATGACATATCATAGTATTCTAATGCTTCTTTTGTTTCTTCTTCTGTAAATCCAAAATACTGAGCATATTCAGGATCTTTTACTGTACATACAACTAGATTGTTTAAATCACTAAAGATATTTTCTTTTGCAACTCTTTGAATTCCAGTCATCATTGCATACTGTAAGCTGGTAGATGTTTTTAAGGCATTATGGAGGATAGAAGATAAGCCATCTCATATTTCTTCATAAAAGCCGCCTAAATGGGGTGTCATATTCATCTATAAATACCATTACCTTTTTGTTGTAATATTTTTCTAGAATTCTCATTAAAAAAGCCAAACTGTCGCTAATATGTTTCAATTCTATTTTTTCATTAGTAAGTCCATGAATAATAGTTTCATAATCATAAGTTTCCAATCTTGTTAAGTTTTTAAAAATAAAATCGTAGTCATTATATAAGCTCCTAAAATAAGATTTAATATGTTTTGTAACTATGTCTTTATCTCCTTTTGCATCTGCAAAAGAAATAAAAACAGTAGGGTATTGATTCATTTCAGAAACATATTCAGTATTGATAATTTTTGTATTTTTAAACAATTTTTTAGAATTCTTTGTAATATCAAAAAACTCTGCCATCATTGATATATTAATTGTTTTACCAAATCTTCTTGGTCTTGTAATTAATGTGACTTCATTTCCACGTTCTAAAAAGTCTTTTATCATTAATGTCTTATCTACAACATAATAGTTTTCATTCCTTAGTTTTTCATAATCTTTTAATCCAACTGGAATCCTTTTTTTCATATGTTCCACCCTTTCTTTTGGTTCTATTATGACATAGATATATAATTCTGGTGTGTTTAAATTTCTTAAACAATTTTATTTACTATGATTTAATATATTCTTTATTGTTAGAAGTTTTGCTGTTTGTTATAATTTTAACTATTTTCATTCGACTATTCTAGTTTTTCTTAGAAAATATTGTTTTTGTGGTATTAAAGTAATGCTTTAGTTGTAGAAAAATAGGGTATTTATAATAATTATGAGAGAATAGAGGTGATGTATTTATAGCATTGGATTCTACAATAGTATAAAAATATTTAAGTTAAAAAATCCCTATCTGTGGTAATTATTAGATGGGGATTTTTGTGACTTTTTGAATTTTGTTATGTATGAAAAACCATGTTGATTTGGTTTACTATTTAAATAGCTAAATTGCAGATGTACTTTTAAGTGTTTTATAGTTTTAGAGATCGTTTGCTTTTACTAGATGCTTTTATAGGCACTTTAATCATGCACTTATAAAATAAATCGTCATAATCAATTGTTAATATACCTTTGTATTGTCTAATAATACCTTTAACATTCATTAATCCAATTCCATGATTTTGTTTATCTTTTTTAGAAGTAATAGCACCATCTTTAAGAATACTGTTAGAATTATAAGTATTTTTAATAATGATAGTAGTATATTGTTGATCTTGATAAATATGAATAATGATCTTTTTATAATCAGAATTTATGTTTTCAATTGCATTATCTAATAAATTTCCAATTACAACAAAGAAATCTATTGTATCAAATGGAGTTATCTCCATTTGATTAGTAACAATTAGTTCAATTCCATATTTATCTATTTTATCTTTATAATAATTTAAAATAAAACTGAATTCTTTATTACTAATATCATAGATATTCTTTAAATTAGTTTCATTTAATTTCTCTTTTAAATATATAAGAGCTTTTTGTGGATTATCATTTTGGATACAATATATTGTAGATAATAAGATATGATTTAAATCATGTTTGATTTTCTTGATCTTTTTATCATTATTAATAATATTTTTATAATTATCTTTTTGATGCTGTAATTCCAATTCTAAAAAGTGTTTCTCTTTTTGATATTTTAAATATTCATTAAAAATACAAAATACAACAATTGATAAAATCATTATAATAAGTAATCCAAAAATAATATTAGGTGATAAAGAAACTGTTTCAAAGATAATATCAAATAACTCAACATGAATAATAATCAAGCATGCTAGAACGATATTAATATACCAAAGTGTTTTACTAGCCTGATGCTGATATTTTTTAATTGTTTTAGAGATATAATATGCACTTATAAAATATATTATTTTTGAAACAATAGCTGTTTCTATTGTAATACCAGGATAATTATTATAATAGACAATCTTACTAATAAAAATAGCTAAAGAATTAGAAAAAGTCAAGATTACCCAAACCATAAAAGCATTAAAGATATTGACAGAGTAACTGCTTTTACTAGTCAAAGAAGCAAAGAGATAATAAAGCATAATATCAATAATTATAAAGACATTATTATTAATATGATAAATATCATATAGAGTCACTAGTAAATATGATAAAGCTGTAAAAAGAATAATGTATATGTAGCGATGCTCATAATCTTTATTGGATAATTTATCGATAAAATAAATACCAATAAATGATTCAATTATATTTATTATTTGATTTAATATCATGACAAATACCTCTGTATAAATAAATGATATTTATTTTTACCAATAGAAATTATTTTATCATTATACATGATAATTTTTTTTCGATCATACACTTTTACATATTCAAGATTTACATAGTAAGATTTATTGATATGAAAAAATTTGTTAGATTGAATCATCATCATTATTTCTTTTAATGATTTACGAACCTGGAATAATTCATTAATTGTATAAATAGTTGTTATATGATCAGTTGTTTCACAAAATAAAATATCGTTTATCTTTATTTTTACTTTTCCTTGTTTTATTTTTAAAATTAAATATTTATTTTTTTCATCAATTAAATTAAAAACTGCTTTTAATGTATAAGATAATTCTTTATTCATTTGACTTTTTCTAATAAAGTCAAATGGATGAACTTTAAAGGAATCAAATACTAAATGCTCCATATTAGTTATAAAGATAACTATAGTATTATTTGATAAAGTTGTTGCAAATTGAATTCCATTAATAGATGGCATATCAATATCTAAAAAGATAAGATCCTGGTTTATTAAATCTTTTATTTGTAAAGGGTCATTGCAACATTGAATCTTTACTTCATGTTTATTTATTTGACAATAATTATTAATTAAAGAAAAAATATAATTAAGGTCTTGTTGATTATCATCAATAATTGTAATATTATACATATAAGTAGACCACCTCCCTCATTCATTTTAACATATTTTGAGATATTTTGTTGAATGGAAACATGGTAACTTAAAAAATAATTTAAAGGAGAGTTTTATGATACACACACTTAGTCAATACATTACAAATTATTTGATTAAACATAAAATAATAGATCAAGAAACAGAAATTTATGAATATGGATTTGAATTAATGATTTCAACCTGGATTGGTACAATCTTGGTTTTAATCATTGGCGGTTTTACAAATCATTTTTTAGATGCTGTTATTTATGAATGTGTGTTTAGATTTACTCGTATTTATACAGGTGGGTATCACTGTAAAACATATACTAAGTGTATTTTATCATATGTATTCTTTTTTATAATTTTTATCTTTTTATTTCCTTATTTTAGTAATATATCTTTTTATAGTATCTTAGTTGTATGTTTACTTAATCTTCTTATTGTAATGCTTTTATGTCCTGTTGATCATCAAAATAAGAGATTATTAGAAGATGAAAAAAAGTGCTTTAAGAAAAAAAGTATTTTTAGAATGTTCATATTAGACCTGGTAATTATTTTATTATCAATTTTAAATATTAATAAGATTGTTATTATTTTATATAGTATTATTGTAATTGATACACTAATTTTTTTAGGTTATCTTGAAAATAGATTTTTATAATCTTGCGTTATATTCCAATTGTTTTACGTCAACTAACTTGTAGATGATTATTAAATATAATAGAATTATTTTACAAGGAGGATAGGGATATGAAAAAAATGTATAATAAGCTTTTGACATTAGTGGCTTCATCAGCTTTTATTTTAGCCATTCAAGCAGTAAATGCTGCTTCAAGAGAACATATATATCAAGGTGAAGAACCAGAAACTCTTAAAAAATATAAAAAATAATAAGATAAACCAAGGTTATTGCTCCTTGGTTTATTTTTTAAGCAAATTCTGTTTTTAAACGCTCCAGAGCTTCTAAAAGAACTGAAGTTGGACAAGCAATATTAATTCTTTCAAAACCTTCGCCTTCCTGACCAAAAATATAGCCTTCATCTAAATATAAATCAGCATTAATCATTTTCTTTTCCAAATCCTTAAAATCGTAGCCATAGCTTCTAAAATCTAACCAGGTTAAATAAGTGCCTTGTAAAGGATAGACTTTAATCTTAGGTAAATTTAGGTTTATGAAATCTACTAATATTTGATAATTTTTATTAATCAATAGTTTAAACTCTTCTAACCAGTCCACACCTCTATTATAGGCTAATATAGTGGCTTCATAAGCAATTGTATTTAAACTATGAAAACTTCTTTTTTCTTGTTGTAAAATAAATTTATCTTTTAAAAGAGGATTTTTAATAATAATATTTGATCCTTGTAATCCTGCTAGATTAAAACTTTTACTAGGAGCAGTGCAAGTAATTGTAATATCAGCAACTCTATCATTTAAAGTGGCGATTGGATAATGTTTAAAGCCAGGCATAATTAAATCCTGATGAATTTCATCACTAACAATAATAAGATTATTATCCAAACATATTTTTGCAATCTTTTCTAGTTCTTCTTTTTGCCAAACACGACCTATAGGGTTATGAGGATTGCATAAGATTAACATTGTATTATTAGGATCTTTAGCAAGATTTTTAAATTTGTTAAAATCAATTGTATAACTAGTATCTTGATTAATTAGTGGGCACTTAATGATTTGTCGTTCATTTGTTTCAATAGCCTGATAAAAAGGATGATATACTGGTGTGAAAATAATTACACCTTCATTTTTATTTGTAAAGGCTACTACAGAATCAAATAATGCAGGTACTATACCATTTGATATCACAATCCAATCTTTTTCGATTTTATAATCATGTCTATTTAACATCCAGTCTTTTACAGCTTGATAATATTTATCAGTTGGGTTTGTATATCCTAAAACAACATCATTATTTAAAAATTTAATTAAACCATCTTTAATTTCAGGAGCTAAAGGAATGTCAACATCAGCTACTGATAATGGCACGATATGATTAGGAACATTAGGATTAGCCTTTTTCATTATATCCCACTTACTAGAACCCTTATTGTTACGATTAATTATAGTTTCAAAATCATATTTCATATGTTTACCTCCATTGTTAAGTATTAATTTACTACATCTATAAATAATGTCAATAAAAAGATTTTTTAGCCAGATTAAGTTTTAAAATTATGTATATTAATAATCTGTTATATATTTTATCACTTTTAGATTAATTACTTGATTTTTAACAACTTTAACATAAATCTTGATATTTTGTATATATTTTTATGAGTAGATGGTTAAAAAGGGTTTGTAATAAAGATAGTAAAATGGATATACTAAGATTAAATGTAAAAAATGATAGGTGATTATAGTATGGATAATAAGAGAGCTTATAAATGTACGTTAAAAATATTTATTGTGATATATGTAATAACTTCAATAATTGGATTTTATATAAATTATGTAAATAATGATTCTACGGCTTTATTTATGGGAGTTGTTGCATTAATAACACCGTGGATAATTCCTGGTATATTTAAATTGTTTAAATTAACAGCGACAGATGAAATATATATAATTAATTTAGTTTTTATTTATTTTGCTTCATTGATTGGAAGCTGTTTTAATGGATATAGTCTTCCATTTTTTGATAAAGCATTGCACTTTTCAAGTGGAATCTTTGCATCGTTATTAGCTGTAATTTTATTTTGTAAGATTAAAAAGGAAAAAAGAATAAATAAAATTAAAGATTATTATTTATTTATATTATTTGTTAATAATACAAATCTTGCAATTGCTATGTTGTGGGAGCTTTATGAATATATGATGTTAATTTTATTTAATAATGATTGTATCAATCACTATAAAACAGGGGTTCATGATTCTATGAGTGATATGATTTGTGCACTAATAGCAGGGATAATTGTACTTGGTTTGATTCATCGGTATCATAAATTTGGGAAAAATAGTTTTTTATTAAAATTATGTGAAAATTTTTATGATCAAAATTATTAATAGGGGGATATCTAGAAGTTACAATATGTAACTAATAGATATTTTATTTTGGGTAATAAAGAAGCATATTAATTGAGGCAATTAATTTATCTATGTTAGAATGGCAACTAAGGACGTGAGAAGATGATAATTCAAAAAAGAAATGGTCAATATCAAGACTATGATAACAATAAAATAAAAAAGGCACTTGAAAAAGCATTTAAAAGCCTAGATCAATCGATTAAAGAAAATGATTTAGAACTTATTATTAAAGATATTGAACAATCAATATACAATCAAATAAATGTTGAAATGATTCAAGATTATGTAGAAGAATCATTAATGAAACATGGATATCTTCAAGTAGCAAAAGCATATATATTATATCGTCAAAAACATAGTGAGCGAAGAAGAGTCATGAATGAGCTATTAGATTTATTGAAGGATAAAAATATAGAGCATATATTATTGGCGATACAACATGATTATCCTCAAGAAGAGTATTCATTGCAGTTATTATTAGTAAAATTTAAATCTTTTTATAAAGAAAATATGAATTTTCAGGATGCTTTAACGATTCTAGCTAAAGCAAGTAATGAGTTAATTAGTAAAGAAGCTCCTAAATGGGAAATGATTTCAGCACGATTTTTGAGTTATGAAATTAATCGTCGTGTTAATCAAAAGATGGTAGAGTATAACATAGAAAATTTATATGATAAAATTCACTATCTAACAAACCAGGGATATTATGGTAAATATATTTTAGAGTATTATTCACAAGTAGAGATTGAAGAGTTAAGTGATTATTTAGATGATAAACGTGATGAATTATTTACATACAGTGGTTTAGAATTAGTTATGAAACGGTATTTAATTCAAGATCATCAACATGAAATATTAGAAAAACCTCAAGAAATGTTTATGTTAATATCAATGCATTTAGCAATGAAAGAAAATGATAAAATTAGATGGGCTAAAGAATTTTATGATATTTTAAGCACTTTAAAAGTAACAATGGCAACCCCAACTATGTCTAATGCTAGAAAACCATTTCATCAAATGAGTTCATGTTTTATTGATACCGTTGATGATTCACTAGCAGGAATCTATAAAAGTATTGATAACTTTGCAAAAGTTTCTAAAAATGGTGGTGGTATGGGCTTGTATTTTGGAAAAGTGCGTGCTAATGGCAGCAGTATTCGTGGATTTAAAGGAGCTGCAGGAGGTGTGATTCGTTGGATTAAACTAGTTAATGATACTGCTACTGCAGTTGATCAACTTGGTGTAAGACAAGGCGCTGCAGCAGTATACTTAGATGCCTGGCATCGGGATTTACCAGAATTTTTACAATTAAAAACCAATAATGGTGATGATAGAATGAAAGCACATGATATATTTCCAGCTGTTTGTTATCCAGATTTATTTTGGAAATTAGCTAAAAATGATTTAGATGCCCCATGGTATTTAATGTGTCCACATGAAATCCATGAAATTAAAGGATATTATTTAGAAGATTATTATGGTGATATTTGGCAACAGAAGTATTATGAATGTGTTGAGGATGAACGAATTACAAAACGAGTAATGACAGTAAAGGAAATTATTCGTTTGATTATTAAATCATTAGTTGAAACAGGGACACCATTTACATTTAATCGAGATCATGTCAATAAAATGAATCCTAATAATCATCAAGGAATGATCTATTGTAGTAATTTATGTACAGAAATCGCCCAAAATATGAAAGCAATGGAAATTTTACCTCATGAAGTAATTGAAGTTGCTGGTGAAAAAATAATTATTGAAAAAACTGTTCCTGGTGATTTTGTCGTTTGTAACCTTGCTTCATTGACTCTAGGACGATTTGATGTTACTGATGATAAGATATTGAAACATACAATAGAAGTAGTAGTAAGGGCTTTAGATAATGTAATTGATTTAAATTATTATCCAATTCCTTTTGCAAAAATAACAAATCAAAAATATCGTCCAATTGGTTTAGGAACAAGCGGTTATCATCATATGCTGGTAAAACAGGGAATTTCATTTGAAAGTGAAGAACATTTAGAATTTATTGATAAACTTTATGAAAAAATAAATTATTTTGCATTAACAGCTTCTTGTAATTTAGCTAAAGAAAAAGGAAGCTATGACTTATTTCAAGGAAGTGATTTTGAAACAGGTACTTATTTTAAAAAACGTAATTATCAAAGTGAAGCTTGGGAAATGTTAAAAAAAGATATTCAGGAATATGGTCTTAGAAACGGTTATCTTTTAGCGATTGCACCTACAAGTTCAACTTCAATAATTGCTGGAACAAGTGCAGCTGTTGATCCAATTATGAAGAAATATTTCATGGAAGAAAAGAAAGGCAGTATGATTATTAGAGTGGCTCCAGATTTAGATATGAAAACATTTTGGCTTTATAAAAATGCTCATCATATTGATCAAAGCTGGATTATTAAAGCTGCTGGAATTCGACAACGACACATTGATCAGGCACAATCAGTTAATTTATATATGACAAATGAGTTTACATTTAGAAAACTACTTGATCTATATATTCAAGCTTGGCAATGTGGCGTAAAAACAATTTATTATGTTCGAAGCCAGTCACTTGAAGTTGAAGAATGTGAATCATGTAGTGCATAGGAGGAAATCATGGAATTAAAGAAAAAAGCTTTATTTAATGCATTTGGTGACATAGAAGTAAGAAAAAGACGAATGATTAATGGTAATACTACAAATCTAAATGATTTTAATAATATGAAGTATTCTTGGGTTAGTGACTGGTATCGTCAAGCGATGAATAACTTTTGGATACCAGAAGAAATTAATTTAACACAGGATATACGTGATTATCGATTACTAAATGAAAAAGAAAGAACAGCATATGATAAGATATTATCTTTTTTAGTCTTTTTAGATTCTTTACAAACCGCTAATCTTCCTAATATTGGAGAATATATTACAGCTAATGAAATCAACCTTTGTTTAACGATTCAAGCCTTTCAAGAAGCAGTTCATTCTCAAAGTTACAGTTATATGCTTGATTCAATCTGTTCACCAGCAAAAAGAGATGAAATTTTATATCAATGGAAATATGATGAACATCTGTTAAAAAGAAATGAATTTATTGGTGAACAATATAATGCTTTTCTAGAACATAAAGATAGTTTTCATTTAATGAAAACTATCATGGCTAATTATATTTTGGAAGGAATATACTTTTACTCAGGTTTTATGTTTTTCTATAATTTAGGTCGAATGGGTAAGATGTCTGGTTCAGCCCAGGAAATCCGATATATAAATCGTGATGAAAATACACATCTTTGGTTATTTAGAAATATGATTATTGAATTGCAAAAAGAGGAACCAGAACTTTTTACACCTGATAAGATAACAGTATATCGAGAAATGTTGAAACGTGGAGTTGAAGAAGAAATAGCATGGGGTCAGTATGTATTAGGAAATGATATTGATGGATTAACGATGGAAATGATTAGTGATTATATTTATTATTTAGGTAATCTTCGAGCTCGTTCATTAAATTTCGAACCTCTTTTTGAAGGGTATGAAAAAGAACCTGAATCAATGAAGTGGGTTAGTATTTATAGTAATGCTAATAATATTAAAACAGATTTTTTTGAAGCAAAATCAACGGCATATGCAAAATCAAGTGCTATTGAGGATGATTTATAAATAATTTTGATTAACTTTTTATGAACAAAAAGATTTCAAAACTATTGGTATATAATAGTTTTGAAATCCTTTTTAGTTATTATTAAATTAAATTTTTTAACCTAATATTACTTAAAAAATATAAATAATTATCAAAATCGCTTATAAATAATTTTTTTTAAATATGATTTAATATAGAATAATGAAAAGATTAACAGTAATAAGAATATTAAAATAATGATTATACTATACAAAATAATCTATTAATTAGATTGTTTTTTAAGCTTATTTTAATACTGTTATCTATCTCATTGTTATAATTCAATATATTGTAATCACTTTTATTGTGATATATTAATTTCATTTTATACCTCCATAAAGTTAGTTTAGACTAACTATATATATCTTAATACGTTACATGGAATTTGTCAAATATAGAGATTTAAATTTTTAATTACTAATAAAATATATTATACTATTCACAGTCGAATAAATAGGAAACTTAAAAAAGGCATGTATGGATTCGATTTTAATTGAATTCACCATGCTCTTTTATTTTGTTTTAATGATCTTAATCTTGTTTTTGTTATGTTATTAGTAAATAAGTTTGTAGCATTTAATATTTTTTCACTTTCATATTATCAGTATTTATTTTTGACTGTGAACAGTGATATATGATTATAGAAATTTGATTTTTAAAAGTAATCCTCCTGATTATTTTGTATAAAATAATAGGAGGATTATTGTATGAGTGAAGTAATTAATTATCAAAATGATTTAGTTAAATTTAATAATGATCTTTTCTTTAAATATCTTCTTTCCAGAGATACTGCTGAATCCAAAATGTTAAGAAAGTACATCGTTAAACTTGTTACCAATATCGACTGTAAAAAAATGATTGTTAAAAACCTTGAAATTAATTAAAATACTGTTCTTGCTAAAAATATTATTTTAGATATTTGTGCTGTTGATGAAACTGGCAGAATTATTGATATTGAAATGCAGATGGCAGGTAATAATAACAGCGAATCAGCAAGGTTTCAGTTTTATGGAGCCAGACTCTTAGTAGAACAGTTAGATGCAGGTGAGAAGTATAATATGTTAAGACCAGTATACCAAATCATCTTTATCAATGATGATGACGATTGTTTGATTAGGAATTATGCATATAGAGACAGTGAAGGAAAGATGGAAAAAGGTAATCTAAACTATCGCTATTTTATTAAGATGAAACATATTGAAAAGATCCTAAAAGAAAAAGAAGTTAAAGAACTAAGTGATTTGGAAAGGTTATGTTATCTGTTTATAAAGAATGAATATACTGGTATAATAAAAGAGAAAGAAGAAGACATAATCGGGATGGTGATAAAGATGTATGACAAGTTTAGAAACAATGAGCCAATGTGGTCAATAGCTAATCAGTTAGCATTAGCGAGAATAAGAACAGAATCATTTAAAGATGAGTATCACAGCAAAGGATTAGAAGAAGGTATTGAAATCGGGATAAAACAAGGGATTGAAAAAGAAAAAAGAGATATTTATATAGAAATGATTAAAGGAAGATATCATCAGGAATGTAGTGAATGGATAGAAGGATTAAGTGAAAAGCAGTTAAAGTTAATAAACAAATATATATTTGAAGAAGATGAATTTGAAGTATTTAAACAAAGGATAGATAATAGTAATTAGTAAAAAGACAATCGAGTGATTGTCTTTTAAATAAAATTTATTTTAAATTTAATAGTTTTTCAATTGCTGCTATTTGTACACAGATACAAAGTAGGTTTGCAGCTTTAAATAATTCATCGATTGGTGGATAAGAAAAGGAAATTCTAATATTATAAACTTGTAAATTGTTTTCGTATGGGAATGTAGCACCAATATTAGTTAAAACAACACCAGCTACTTTACATAGTTGACTAATTCTTTTGGCACAGCTAGACAAAATATTTAAATTAATAAAATACTTGTTGTGTAATACTATTGAATAATATGATTTATTTATTGTTAAAAATGGCAAAATAATTTATAAAATCTGTTTTAATATGGTACTTTTTTCATATTTCGTGATATTTTCTTGGTTTTTTAGAGGCTGTGAATAGTAACAAATATATAAGAAATTGATTATATAATAAATAAAATAATGATTTTCAAAGATAGATTATTTAGTTATAATTATTATAAATATATATAGTCTATTGGGATTATAAAGAGTAGAAATATATACTAATTGAAAAGATTAGGGGGATTAAGATGACAACAATGACAGTATATCGTTGCCCTTGTTGTGGTGGTGAAATTAATTTTAATAGTGACAGCCAAAAACTGGTTTGTCCTTATTGTGATACAGCATTTGAGGTAGAAACATTAAAGATGTATGAAGAACAACTTCAAGAATCACAAGAAGATAAAATGGAATGGGGTAATGATTTTGAACATGATACATTAGATGATGAAGGAATTATTATGTACTCATGTGAAAATTGTGGGGGAGAGATAATTGGAAATAACGAAACAATTGCTACAAGTTGTCCATACTGTGGAAGTCCAGTAGTTATGAATAAAAATATTTTAGGGCAGTTAAAGCCTAACTATGTGATACCATTTAAATTAGATGCAAAGGACGCAAAGGAACAGTTGTTAAATTTTTTTAAGGATAAACCATTTTTACCCCATAATTTTAAAAATGATAGTACCCTTGATGAGATAAAAGGGGTTTATGTTCCATTTTGGACATTTGGCTGTCTTGCAGATGTTAAGCAGCAATATAAAGCAACTCAAGTTAGCTATTATAGTGATAATGAATATGATTATACAAAAACTAAATATTATTTAGTAACTCGGGAAGGAACAGTTGAATTTAATAATGTTCCAGTTGATGGTTCTTCTAAAATTAATGATGAATATATGCAGTCAATTGAGCCATTTGATTTTAAAGAAGCTGTAGATTTTAATACTGCTTATTTAGCTGGTTATTTTGCTGATAAGTATGATGAAGATAGTAAGGCTAGTGAACCTAAGGCAAATAAGCGAATTCAAAATTCTACGGAGAGTATTTTCAAATCGACAGTTACAGGATATTCAACTTCTATAATTGAACATTCAAATATTCAATTAAAAGATAGACATGTTGATTACTATTTATTGCCAGTATGGATCTTGAATTTAAAATGGAATGATAAAATTTACACTTTAATGATGAATGGACAAACAGGAAAATTAATTGGTAATTTACCTGCTGATATGAAACTTTTTTGGAAATCGGTTATAGGATATACAGTGATTTTTGCGATAATCATTTATTTTATTTTAGGAGTGGTATAGAAAGATGAAAATAAAAAAGATTAAATATATATTATTAGTATTACTTCTTATTTTTACTACTATTGCTCCTATTCATGCTGAAAATAAATATGTTTATGATAACGCTAATAGATTCAGATATTTATCTGAATCTTTAGAACAATTATCTCAAAATTTTTATGAGCAATATAATATTAATATAGTAATTGTTTCAGTTGAAAATAATCAAAGTGATTTTAATTTAGGTGAATATGCAAATCAGTTATATCAGGAAAATTTTGGTGAAACAGATGGTGTGGTTTATGCAATAAACTTTAGTAATGGAAGCGATTATGGCAAATATATGAATGCTTTTGGTAATGCAGGACAGTATTTAAATAATTGTAATAATATGGATGCTTTAATTACGGGGCATGATAAGGTTGAAAATATAGTATATAAGATTCAGTTAATTGTTTATCAGATGTCGCTTATAATTGATAATGTTGAGCCTTCACGAAATATAGTGGATATGGCAAATATATTAAATTCTGAACAAACTAGTCAATTGGAACAAAAAATTACCCAAGTTATTAATAATTGTCAAATGGATGTTGTTATTTTAACGACTTGTTTAAATAATGGTAAAAGTATGGTGGATTTTGCAGATGATTATTATGATGAAAACGATTATGGAATTGATCTTAGAAAAAGTGGATTAATTTTAGTATTAAGTTTACAGGATAATGAGTGGTATATTTCAACATCTGGTGCAGCTATAGATACTTTTAGTGATTGGGGGATTGAATATCTTGGAAAAGTTATGAAACCTAGTCTTGTCGATAGAAATTTTTACCAGGCTTTTGAAGATTTTGTTAGTTACACAGAAAAATTTAATGTTCAAGCAGTAACTGATAAACCATATGATCGTTATAATCAAGGAGATTTACCAAATTTAGATGTGGATGAAGAAGTTGTATTTGATAATCAGGATAACAGTGAGCCAAAAACAAAAATGGATTCAAATAAAAGAATACTTATATCACTTGGGGCTGGATTGGTAATTGGATTTATTATTTCATTTATTAGAATGGGGAAATTAAATACTAAAAAATCTGTTAAAAATGCCAATGAATATGTCAAAGAAAACAGTTTTAAATTAACTAAATCTAATGATTTATATTTATATCAAACTGTTACTAAAAGAGCTAGACCTAAATATGAAGATAATAATCATAGTACATCTAGTTATCATAAAACGACTAGTTCAACTCATCGAAGTTCATCAGGAAGAACACATGGTGGCGGTGGCGGTAAATTTTAAAACTACATGCTGTTGATGAAGATATTCATATAGGATTAAAAGGTATCTAAAATCTAGTAGATTTTGATACTTTTTTTGTACAAAACAATTTGTTTTATAGGATATTTTTAAAATAACATATTCTATAAAAAATATATAAGATCATTAGCAAAATATACGACTATTAATAATTTTAGAATTTTGATTATCAAGGTATATAAATAAAAAAACAATTAGATTTTTTGTAATTGTTATCTAAGATTAATTTAATAAGGTGTTAAATGAATTTTATTATATTAAAGAAAAAATACGTAAGTCATTTTTTCATGCAGTTGAATTAAAAACTACAAATGTTCATATCTTCATGTGATTAGGGCATAAGTTAAAATAATTAGTAATAAGTGAGAAGTAGATAGATAAAAACCTGATTAATTTTATTGTTAATCAGGTTATATATTATAGTCAATCATATCAGAATAGTTGGTAAATCAAGATGTAGTATCATAATAATTATTAAAATTATGTACAAGTTATAATATAATTTATTAGTTGACAAGATATATTTTATCCATCTAAAATGATTGATTATCTTGATTTGCATAATCTGAAATGTTTTTCATTGAGGTGTTATTATTTTTTTAAAAAATTTTGAATGAATGTTATGATTTGATGAAGATCATCTAATTTCCAAAATTCAAGAAATTCTAATTTGGAATATCCTAATAATAATTGAATAATTCTTGCTGGGTCGTAGGATTCAATTATGAATGTAACTGTTCTTGAGTTTTCATCAAGATATACTTTGATTTGTTCTGATTGTGTATTTTTGATAGCTAAATGAAAATGCTGATTGATCTCTATTGTTTCACAATCTGTTTTTTCAAAATCATGACATAGAATGATATGGTGTTTATTGAAAAAAGGAATTGATTGTAAACTTGGTTTGCCTAATAAATATTGTATTAACACTTGAAATGCATGTATCTGGTTTTCTTTATTTAAAAAGCTTAAATCATTATAGAGCTTTTTAAAATCAATTAAATTTTTATGGGGAATGATGTTTAATTGATAGAGTTTAAAATAATCTTCAAATGACATATTAATATTGATAAATTCTGTTGGGATATTCTTTTTGAAATAACTTGGTATTTTTTCAGTGAAAAGAATAGCATCTATATGATCCCATTCATCGAAAAAAGGAATTTCATATTTTGACATAACTTTGACTACCTTTAAATAAAAAAATGTTTCGAGTTGAGATAATAAATGTTCTTTTAAATTTTTAGGTGCCCCACATATTAATATGATTTTTTTTACATGTACTTTTTTTCGATAGAACAAATTTGAAAAATATAATTTGATAAAATTAATATCCTGTTTATCAATGTAGATATCATGGATCATATTTTCTTGACAATATTGTGTAATGAGCGATGAGAGTTTTGAATCTAAAGAAGGATAATATTCTTCAAAATATGGTATTTCTAACTTTATATTATTTAGTCTGTAGCTTTTTTCTAAATGATAGTAGAGACTATTAAAAAAGATAGGATCTTCTATAAAGTACTGTGAATAATTCTGATGAATAAAATGCATTAATCCATAAATAAATTTTATAATTTTAAGATTTATAGTTTGATTATCCCTTTGGTCATGACACATTAAATTATAATGATTTATAATCTGTTGTTGACTTTCCAGGCTCATTTTTACATCAAATAAGATTTCAATTTCATCAAAAAATGATTGAAAATTAGCATATGATTGTAGATGAATATTTTTATTTTGTACAAGTAAAGGGATGTTATTTTTATCATACCATATATTAAGAAGGATAGTACAAGCAAACCAGTAAATCAAAGAATCAGTTATTATTTGATTATTTGTTTCAAAAAATTGATGTAGAATAGGGAAAATTTCTCTGATTGTAATATTGTTAAAGGTCTCCATGATATACTTGTGCATAAGAATTTCACATTTTTCAAATTCTTCTTTATATAAAGAATATTCAATGAGATATAAAACATCACGTTGAAATTCATATTGATTTTTTGCGTTACCTGTTAAATAAAATATATTATTATAGTTGAGTTCTAAATGATATTGTTTTAGGGATTCTTTAACCAGTTCCAAATCATTTTTTATTGTCATTCTTGAGATGTTCATTTCTTTTGATAATTGAGAAAGATTCATCTTTTTAATGTTAAAAGCACAAATAACTAAAAGAAGATGAAGTCTTTGTTCTTGTGAAAATTTAAAATTATTTTTTTTTGATTTTTTAATAATTTTAAGTTTTTCAACATTATTAACAATAAACAATCCTTTATTATCAGTTTCTAAAACAGGATGAGATAAATCTTTAAAATATTCATTAATGCAAGATACATCATATCTTACTTGTCTTAAAGATATTTTTAAAGTATCAGAAACCTCTTTTATAGTTATGTTTGGTTCTGATAGAATTATTTCTGCAATTTGTTTCATTCTTGAAGTTATTTTTTTTACCATAATTTAATACCATATTTTCTTTCTATACATTGTCAATTCTACTAAAAAAATTAAAAATGTAAAGAAGTTATACTTCAATAAGATATTAAAAGTTAATATTTAAGGATATGTATTTAATTTATGGATATATATGTATAAATAATATTTATTAAAAATGATTTATTAAAATACAATCTAAAAAACGTAAAATAATTTACGTTTTTTAGAAATGTTCATTTTTTTAAAAACTGATAAAATACAAATGTATTATAAAATACAAATAATAAATTTATGATTTGAAAAAGGATCGTGACTATTGAATTAGGCGAGACCACAAGAATATTTTAGTTAATCTATATATTTTTGTGGTCTTTATGATTTGTATAGTCAAAATAAGAAAAGAAGGAGGAAGATATAAAAATTAGTAATGAGGGGTAAATATTGATCTTTATTGTATATTCTTGATGATGTCTTTTGTTTGATTTGTTGTCTATATTTATATAATGAAAGAATAATTATGAGAATATATATTATTTAGAAAGATATTGTTTTAGTATAAAATTTTTATGGAAAGGGGAAACATATTTGAACTGTAAGGTTCAGTAAATATATGTTAAAAAAAAGAATGAAATTAAAAAATTTGGTTGTTTCGTTAACAATAGTAGGAAGTTTTTTGATAAGTTATGCTCCTGCTATTCATGCAGAAAGTAGTAAACTTAATGTTGTAAAGAATTCTAATAATGTTAGATCTGTAACTGCAGATATATATCCAAAGCCTGTTTTTAAAGATATGTTATCTCAAGAGGCAATGAAATTAAATGGTACAGTGAATTTAGTTATTCATGGTACACAAGATATGGCTACTGTTCGTCATATAAAACAATTATTAGAGGATAATGATATTTCTTATAAATCATCAGAAAATATTGTTGAAAATGAAGCAAATTTATTAATTACTTCAGATAAAGATCATTGTCAAACATGTAAGAATATTAATGGATTAGACGCTGCTGCTTTAGATAAATCAAATGGTTATGTATTATATACTAGTGATAATGAAAATGAAAAGGGAGAAATTATCATTATTGGGGCAGATGAAGATGGTGTTTTTAATGGTGTAATGACATTAAAACAAATCTTTGAACAAGGGACTGATGGAACATTTGCACAAGTAAATATTGCAGATTATCCCAATATAATACAAAGAGGGGTTATTGAGGGATTTTATGGTTATCCATGGTCATTTGAAGCACGTGTTGATATGATACGTGATATGAGTGATTTTAAAATGAATACATATATGTATGCCCCAAAAGATGATCCATATCATAGAGATAAATGGAGAGAATTATATCCAGAAAATGAAGCAAAAGAAATTCGTGAATTAGTAGAGATAGGTAAAGAAGAAAATGTTGATTTTGTTTGGATGATTCATCCAGGTAATGATTTTCAATATGGTAGTGATCCTGATTATGCAAACTGTGATGATTTTGATAAACTTATTACAAAATTTGAGCAGTTGTATAATCTAGGTATTCGTCAATTTGGTATTTCATATGATGATCTTAGTGATTGGGGAACAAATTTAAATTGTGGAAGTCAGCACGCTGAAGTATTGAAAAGAGTAAAAGATGAATGGATTCCTACAAAAGATGATATTAAACCACTGGTAACAGTAGGAAGTCGCTATAACAATGGATGGGGGCCAAGTTTTGAAACTTATACAGCAAAAATTATGGAAGTAATGGATGCTGATGATATTGTATTGTGGACAGGTCGAGATACAATGTCACCAATTAGCAAAGAAATATTTGAAGTACCTAAAGATACAATTGGGACAGATAAAAACTTTTCAGCATGGTGGAACTATCCAGTAAATGATTATTGGGATGATCGTTTACTTATGCAGGAATTTGGAACAAGTGTCAGTAATGATGTTGATAATCTTAATGCATTTGTATTAAATCCAATGAATCAGGCAGAAGCAAGTAAAGTTGCTATATACAGTGGGGCAGATTATGCTTGGAATACTGCTGAATTTGAGAGTCATTCAAGTTGGCAAAGAGCAATAAAAGAATTAACTCCTGATACAGCAAAATCATTTGAAAGATTTGCAGATAACATAGGAGGAATTAAAGCTCATTCAGGTTATTATGATGAATCAAATTATTTAAGTGATAAAATTGATGAATTAACTAATAAATTGAATTCTAAAACTGTTTCTAACGAAACTGCAACAGTAATGTTAAAAGAATTTGAATTAATTCTTCAAGATGTAAAAATACTTAAAAAGATGAATAATACTGCTTTATTAAATGATTGTAAAGCACATCTTGATGCCTATGAAGCACTTGCAAAAGCGGGAATTAGTGGGATGAAAGCTATATTAGCTTCTAATCAAGAAAATTATATGGAAAGCTTAACTGCTTTAATTGATTTAAGAGAAAGGTTAAATGAAAAAGTAACATATACAATAAAAAGTTTAGAAGCACCAGATTCAATTCATAATGAACAATGGGAAAGAGATAATGTTGTAAATGTTGGAAGCAATAAACTTGTTCCATTGTTAAAACAAGTACAAGAACATTATGAACAAGTAGTATTAAATAAATTTAAAACAGGAGCTTTAGAGTTTATTACAAATGTTGAAGATTTAACAGCTGAAATTACTTCTACTGAAGATTCATATACAACATCACCAATTTCTACACAATTAGATTCAGATCAATGGGTAGGAATGAAATTTTCAGAAGTAACACGTATTAGTAAAATTCAAGTAGATGGTATAAACTTAAAAGATATAAAGCTTCAATATTCATTCAATGGTATTGAATGGAAAGAACTTAAAACTAAAAAATCAGATGATTCAAATATATTTGAAGACTTGATTGATGTTGCATATATTCGCCTTATTAATGTAACTTCAAACACCATTAATCTTGATGCAGTAAGTATATCTGCAATTATATATCATGATACAAGAATTACTAACCCAAGTATTAGTGCTACAATGTCTTTTTCTACTAGTGCTAAATTTGAAAATATAATGGATGGAGATTACCAAACTGGTGCAACTTTCCAAAGAGGTGAAGTTGGACAATACCTGCAAATTGATTTAGGTAAAATACTTCCAATACATGATATCAAGATATATAATCAGCAATGGAGAAATCTAGCTAAGTTTGATTTAGAAATCTCAAATGATGGAGATAAATGGAGAAAAATAGGAGATACGATAGAAGTTAAGTCACAACAACGAGAAAATATCACTATTACTGTTGCTGGAATAATTCAACAAAATCTTTATTCAACGACTCTAGATGCAAAAGGTGAAGTTGGACGATATATTCGCTTTACTAACCAAGAAGTTTTTAGTCAACCAAGTGTTAAATCTATTCATGAAATTGAGGTTAATAAATCAGTAAATCATGATAATGAAGCTAATGAATGGGCTGATGTTATCGAAACAACTTTAGATACAAATAATGTAAAAAATACATACGATTTAAATTTATCTACTTATTTAACAGCTGAAAAAGTAAATAATGGTGATACTTTGATTTATAAGACAAATACATTGACAAAAGTTGGACAAGTAATGATTTCTCAAGCTTTTGATCACATTACAAATGCTAAAGTTGAAGTTCAGGATACAAAAGGAAATTGGATAGATGTAGGAATTCTTTCTAAGGAAAGTAATACACTAGAGGTAAATAAAATTATTTTAGGTATTCGCTTAACTTTTGATGGAAGTGTAACACCTAAAATAAGTGAAATTATTATTACAGAAGCAACAGCAAAAGCAGATTATTCTAAAGTAGATGAAGCTATTAAAAAGGCTAATAAACTTAATAAAAATGATTATAAAGATTTTAGTTTGGTAGAAAAAGCAATAAATGCTGTTGTAAGAGATAAAAATATTACTGAACAAGAAGAAGTAGATTTGATGGCTGAGGCTATTGAAGATGCAATTTCTAAACTTGAAAAGAAAGATAATACAACGAATAAACCAGGTGAAGGGGATAATGGTAATATAGATGTTAAGCCAAATCCAGTTCCAGATGGTTCAAATAATGAAAATCTATCAGATAGTGAATCAGTCAATACAGGTGATCAAAGTGTCATAGAATCATATGTTGGAATTGGAATGCTGTCATTATTGGGAATTTCATTGCTTATTTTAAGAAAGAGAAAATAAATGCGATAACTGAATATTATTGATCATCGTTGCTTAGAAAAGAAATAAGTGTAATTTAAAGCAGTGCAGTTTTTTAGATTTGTACTATAAAATAGTTTGTATTCCAAAATTTATGAAGATAATATTGGAGGGAAGAAAATCCTCAATGTCATTATGTTAATAGTTTAATAATTTTCGAAGAATACATGAAAAAATATTGTTCAATGGTTTTACTATGGGATGCTTTCAAACCACGTCAAAACTATTATGAGTGAAATGAAGAAATAGCCAAGTGATAAACTGGTAGCTGATGATTGTCATTCTATTTATGGCTATAGATCATTGCAGTGAAAACTTATTGTTCAAAACGTTGATATTTTATATCAGGAATATCAGCGTTCCTGTTATCAGTTGTATATTGCAAAAAGAGGTTTTGGTTGTAATCTTTACTCTAGTGGGAACACCATTTTTGCTGAAAACTTATATATTAGTCAAGAAGAACGTATTGAAAGAATAAAAAGCAAACAAGCGAAATTAACTTGATGAAGAATTGTCAGAGATAACAACGCAATTAAAAGAACTTTATTCATTAAAAAATCAATATGAAAAACTGCAAAATGGTACATTTCACTTCTTTGAAAAAAGTGAAATAGGTTGATTTTTTTGAGGAAGTCATATACCCTATACTTTATATAGGGGGATTGTGCCATATACTAGTAAGCACTGGATACGGATAGCCTTGTGGCTATCCGTATCCTTTTTCTAGAGATAATTCCTAGTACCCTTTCTTATTTTCATTGCGTTTTTTGGATATATAAGAAATAATTTATTGCGGAAATTAGAGGTTTTTGTCGTTTTGTTATTGCGGAAATTGGATATATACTGCTTGCACAGACAAGCAAATACCCTTGGCTCAATTAAATAGAGTATTTAATTTTGGTTCAAATGGTTTCAGGATCAAATCTTGTTGAGTGCATCACATAGTATATTTTGAGTATTTATTAATTTTTTGGATGTATGTTCTTTGATTTAATTGATAAGTACTTTTTTATTAGAAGCAAAAATACTTGCTAATTGTATGATTAGCAAAACACCCATTTTCATTAGCAAAAATACTTTAAAAAGGTTCGAGTCATAATAAAAAAGCAATCAACATAAAGTTGACTGCTTTTAAAATGAATAGAGTTTTATCCTAAAAAGCTCAAAGTAAAACGTTCATTATGAACAAATTACAATTTAAGAAAACACTCTATTTATCAATGAATTTGGCGTCCTCGAATGGGGTCGAACCATCACTCTGTCGCTTAGGAGGCGACTGCATTATCCATTATGCTACGAGGACATTTAAGATATGAATAATTTTTAAAAACTTCATATCTGACTTTATTTTGTTAAATTGGGTAGTGATAGCTGCTAGTAAATTTTAACATTTATATAAATAAAAATCAAATATAAACATTGTAAGATAAAAAAGTGTTATAATAAAAATACATAAGGAGTTGGAAATATGGAAAAAATTGTTGAAATATGCTGTGGGAGTTATTATGATGCTTTACAGGCCCAATATGGAGGAGCTAGAAGAATAGAGCTAAACAGTGCTTTGCATATGGGAGGTTTAACACCATCATTAGCTACTTTGTTAAAAGTTAAAGAGAATACTGATTTAGAAGTAATTTGTATGGTTAGACCACGAGGAGCTGGTTTTTATTATTGTGATGAAGATTTTGAGATTATGAAATTGGATGCAGAGATATTACTAGATAATGGAGCAGATGGAATCGCTTTTGGGTGTTTGAATGAAGAAGGAGAAATAAATATTACACAAACTCGGGAAATGTTAAAGATTATCAAATCATATGATAAAACTGCTGTTTTTCATCGGGCAATTGATTGTGTTTATGATATTGATGAGGCAATGAATATTTTAATTACAATGGGAGTTGATCGAGTTTTAACAAGTGGTCTACAAAGTCAGGCGCCTAGAGGTAAAGAAATGATTAAATATTTGTATGATGCTTATGGTAATAATATTGAAATATTAGCTGGAAGTGGAATTAATGTTAATAATGTTGAACAATTTTTAGAATATACAGGTATTAATCAGGTTCATAGTTCTTGTAAAAGATGGATAACTGATCCAACTACAATAAATGATAAAGTAAGTTTTAGTTATAATGATGATAAATATGATGCTGTTGATTATGAATTAGTGGAGATGTTAGTAGATATAGTTGAAAAATAGAGAGGGGGTAAACTATGATATGTAATAAATGTGGGCGACAGGTTATAGAGGGTGCTAATTTTTGTCCTGTTTGTGGAGCTGACTTAAGATATCAACGGAATAATAATTCTGGTTCATCAGGTTATATTAATCCTAATGATGAAACCAATTTTGGATATACATTATTAAGTTTTTTCATGCCATATATAGGATTAGTATTATATATTGTATGGTTGAAAGAATTTCCTAAAAGAGCTAAATCATGTTTGAATGGATTGATTGCTGGAATAATATGCATTATTATTTTATTTTGTTGTGTTTATTCAGGAAGATCTCATTCAAATTCTTGGCATCGAATTTCTCCTGAGAGTGTTATTTCAGAAAAAACTGGTGTGTGAAATGATTGAAATAATTATAGAAAGAATTTTACATATAGGAGAAATACCTTTATGTAATGGAATACCTTCTAGAGCTTTACATATTGGGAATTTTTGTTTTATTTTATGTTATCGGTGTAGTGGAGTAATTATTGGTTTACTAGGAATTTTATATTATTTAAGAAAGAATAAACCTAAAATAAAGTATGTTTTATTAATTATTCCAATGATAATTGATGGGTATTTACAATTATTAACATCATATTTAAGTAATAATCTATTACGATTAATTACAGGTATATTATTTGGAATTGGTATAGGAGAAGGGATTATTTATTTAAGTAATATGTTTTATGAAGCAGTTTAATAATTGGGTTTTATTTAAATTTTAACATTTTAGTTTTGGTAAAAATAAAAAGCAGTTTCAAAATATTATAATTTTATTAATTAGATAAACAAAATTTAGTAAAGATTTTCTATGAATAAATTTTTATGAAACAAATGAAAGATTATTAGATCATCTTGAAAGTTTTGTGATAATGAAGTTGATATATTGAAAAACAAACTGGTTTTTAAAAATGTAGATGCAGTTAATCTTTTTAGTAGTAAAATCATCAAAATACAGAAAGAAATTTGAAAATCTGTCAAGGTAAAAAATAGAGATTGGTATCTATCCAAATAACTGTCACAAAAAAGAAAAATAGTTGTAGTCATGTTTATTCAATTGAAAATAAAACTTTTAGTTTGTGAAAAAAGAAATAGAGTTAAAGGATATTAGAAAATAAGCTTCGTAAAAAAATAAATGTTTACCTACAAAAAATATAATTAATGATGCAAAAATTGAAACTCAGATTTAACAATAGTTATAATAGTGGATGATATATGCTATAATTATTTAGTATAGAGGTGAATTTATGCGGAATTTATTAGATGAAGATTTAAAAAAACAAGTAAAACCAGGAATAGTTATTTCTGCTTTTACAGTTTTTCTTATTTATTTTTTAATCAATATTGGTAATATATATAGTGTTATAGCTGTAATTATGGGTTCTTTGAAATATTTATTTTATGGCATAATTATTGCATATATTATAAATCAGCCGATGAAATTGATTGAGGGACAAATTGAAAAAAGATGTAAAAAAGAAAGTTTTATTTATGGTAAAAAAAGAGGAATAGCTATAGTTTTAACATTAATTTTAATGTTACTGTTGGTTGCTATTATTGCAAGTATTGTTATTCCTAACTTAGTTAACAGTTTAGTTTCATTGATTAGTAATATTTCATCTTTTTTAATTAATGTATTTGATAATATTGATGAAATATTTATTTATTTTGGCATTGATTTTAGAATGGAAGATATTGGTAGTGTAAAGAATCTGATTAATATGCCTTGGCAGGATATGGTGTCTCAAGCACTGAATTTTCTATCAAAAAGTGCTGGTGGTATTATGGCAAATGCTACTGATTTTCTATCTAAATTTGGTATAGTTTTTACAGGTTTTATTTTTTCATTATATTTATTAGGTAATAAAGAAACATTTTTACGACAATTAAGAAAAGTAATTGGAGCAGTTTGTGGTTATCGTGTTACTAAAATTATTTTTGATTATGCTCATAAAACCAATGAAGTATTTTCTAGTTTTATTAGTGGTCAATTAACAGAAGCATGTATACTATGGGTGTTATATTATATAACTATGCGCTTATTTGGTTTTCCTTATCCAGAATTGATTGCAACAATTATTTCAATATTTTCTTTTGTACCTTTTTTTGGACCAATTGCAGCAATGTTTGTAGGTGCGATTTTGATTTTATCAAAAGATGCTTTATTAGCAATTTGGTTTATGATTTATTTTCAAGTTTTATCACAATTGGAAGATAATTTTATCTATCCAAAAGTAGTAGGAAACTCAGTTGGGTTACCAGGTATCTGGGTATTGCTTTCAATCTTTGTTTTTGGTGATTTTTTTGGTATATTTGGGATGGTAATTGCTGTTCCTAGTGCTGCATGTTTGTATTCAATGGCAAGTGAGCTTGTTAATAAGGTATTAAAGAAACGTAAATTAAAAATAACAGAAACAATGATTGAAAAAGTAGAATAGTTAATTAAAAATGATTATGATTTTTATCATAATTGTTTTTAATTATGGAAAATAATTTATAAAGTAAGATGTAAAATCTAATAGTTAAATATATATAGTAATGATTATAAGTTTTGGTATGTTATAATTAGTGGGGTGATTTAATGGAAAGATTAAAAATAAATTCAAGTTGTGATAATTTACCATTAGATGTTATTATTTCAACTTGTGCTGATCCTAAAGGAATTGTTCAAATAGCTCATGGGATGTGTGAGTATAAAGAACGATATTTAGATTTTATTAATAATTTGAATCAAAATGGGTATATCGTAATTATTCATGATCATCGAGGACATGGTAAAAGTGTTTTAAATGAAAATGATTTAGGTTATTTTTATAATGATGGTGCAAGTGCGATTGTTGAAGATATTTATTTGTTAAGTAAATATATAAAAAATAGATTTAATGATTTACCACTATATTTATTAGGACATTCTATGGGATCATTGATTGTTAGAAACTACATACAAAAATATGATTATGAAATTGATGGATTAATTATTTGTGGGAGTCCTAGTTATAATAAATTAACTAAGGTTGGAAAAGTAGTTTGTAAACTTTTTATGGTAGTTAAAGACGAACGATATTGTAGTAAACTAATGCAAAAGATGTTTTTTGGTGCATTTAATAAAAGATTTGACAAACAGAATGAATGGATCTGTAGTGACAAAAATATAGTAGATGCATATAATCAAGATCCGTTATGTACTTTTATTTTTACAATTAATGGATTTTATAACTTACTTACATTGATGCAGCGAACATATCAATCAATCGATTATAGTATTAATAGTGAATTACCAATTTTATTTATATCTGGTCGTGATGATCCATGTCTTATAAATGAAAAAGCTTTTAAACAGGCAGTTAAACATATAAAAAATAGTGGATATCAAGATGTCAATGTAATACTTTTTGACAAAATGCGACATGAAATTTTAAATGAGCAAAATAAACAAGAGGTTTATAATAGTATAATTAACTTTTTAGGAGCTGGAGATGGAAGATAAATTAGAATATAAAATTACTTATGGTAAAGAGGATTTTACAGATGCAAGATTGATTAGACAACATGTATTTGTTGAAGAACAGGGTTTTGAAAATGAGTTTGATGAAATTGATGAGTATGCTTATCATCTGGTTATTTATCAAAATGACGAGGCAATTGCAACAGGTCGAATGTATGAAAAAGATCAAGAAACAATGATTTTAGGACGAATAGCGACAATTAAGGAATGTCGAAAAATAGGACTTGGTAGTAAAATAGTATTAAGATTAGAAAATGAAGCTAAGCAATTAGGTTATATAATTACTCAATTGTCAGCACAACAAAGGGCTCAAGGTTTTTATGAAAAATTGGGTTATCAAACACAAGGGGAAGTCTATTATGATGAGTGGTGTCCTCATGTTACAATGAAAAAATTGTTATAATGGTTTGTTTGAATGTTTAAAATGAATTCTTGATTATGATAAAAAAATTTGACTTATTATAAAAGTAAATTATAATAAGCTAAAAGAGGAATTTATATGGATATGAAAAATAAAGAGAATTTGTTTAATATACCAAATTGTTTATGTTATTTTAGAATTTTATTAATCCCAATATTTTTGTATGTATATTTTGGATCTGAATTTGAGTATCATTTTATTGTAGCAGCATTTGTATTAGTGCTATCAGGGATTAGTGATTTTTTAGATGGTTTTATTGCTAGAAAATATGATATGGTTACAGATTTTGGTAAATTAATTGATCCGATTGCAGATAAATTAACACAGTTTACAATTGCAATTACATTATTGTTTAATTATCCTCTAGTATGGCTTTTATTAATAATCATTGTATTAAAGGATGGGATGTTAGGAATTGTGGGTCTTTACTTATATGATTATGGTTTAAAGATTCAAGGAGCTTCATGGTGGGGGAAAATTGCGACTGCTTATTTTTATGTTGTTGTAATTCTTTTGATTAGTTTACATATTCCTAATACTATGTTAAGTACTGTATTGATTATTACAAGTAGTGCTTTAATGCTATTATCTTTTGTATTGTATGGTAAAGAATTAAAATATATGGTTAAGGAAAAAGAAAAACTGATAAATGAACAAAAGAGAAATTAAAGAAGAATGCTATTTAGATATGCTTGAAGATGAGATAAATAGTGTTGAAGCAGTTATTAATCATATAAAAAAGATTAGAAATAAAATAGGGATTTTTGATGAAGCAGTATTACAAAAGGATATTATAAGGGCACAATTTGATTTAGAATTAGCTTTAGCTAGTTTATGTATTTTACTTAGAAAAATGTCTGAAAATATTTTTATTCATATTGATGTAGAAACAAGAAAGGATATTAACAGTATAATTCATTCGAATAAATTTGAATTTAAAGATAATAAGTTATATGTATATTCTCAAAAAGGAAGAGAATTAGTAAATTTAAATAATTTATTGGTCTTTGCACATTCTATCCTTTAATCGACAAATTCAGTTTGTTGCTTTTGTTATAATAATAAGGGTGATAGAAATGGATTTTCGGAAAAATGCGGGAATAGTTCTAGTTTTTTTAGGAATGATCTTAACAATGGATAGAACCAAGGATTTTCAAGGAATTGTATCAACAATTGCTTATTATATTAAGGGGTATTGGCCGTTAATCTTATGTTTTATTGGTATGTATATTATAACGACCCCTAAAAAGAAGAAAAAATAAAATTAGTATCATAAAAAGTACTAATTTTTTTATTTTCAAAGCATTCTTGTTTGATTATTATAGGTAAACAAGTTATAATGGTTCATGAAAATGGAGGATTAAAAATAATGAAAAAAAGACCAATTGTATTATGTATCTTAGATGGATACGGTTTAAGTAACAGAATTGATGGTAATGCAGTAAAACTTGCAAATACACCAAATATAGATGATTTAATGATGATTTATCCAACTACTACGATTAAAGCTTCAGGAATGCCCGTAGGACTACCTGATGGACAGATGGGAAATAGTGAAGTTGGACATTTAAATATAGGTGCTGGTAGAACTGTTTATCAATCTTTAACACTAATTAATAAAGCAGTTGAAGATGGTACTTTCTATAAAAATGAAGAATTTTTAAAAGCGATTAATAACGCTAAAGAAAATAATACTAAATTACATATTTGGGGATTATTATCAAATGGTGGAGTGCATTCATCAAATGAACACATTTATGCACTATTAAAATTAGCTAAAGAAGAAGGTTTAGAAAAAGTATATGTACATGCATTTTTAGATGGACGTGATGTTGCACCTGATAGTGGTGTTGACTTTGTTAAAGAATTAGCTGATAAAATTGAAGAGATTGGTATTGGGCAAATTGCTACAGTATCTGGTAGATATTATGCAATGGATCGTGATAAAAGATTTGACCGTGTTGAATTAGCTTTTGATGCAATTGTTAATCATAAAGGTGAAAGTTTTGATTGTCCTGTTCAATATGTAAAAGACTCTTATGAAAAAGAAACTTTTGATGAATTTGTAATTCCTGGTTATAATAAAAATGTTGATGGACAAGTTACTGATGGTGATTCAGTAATCTTTGCTAACTTTAGACCTGATAGAGCAATTCAATTATCAACTGTAATGACTAATGAAGGTTTCTATGATTATGCATTCAATAATGTACCTAAGAATTTAACTTTTGTATGTATGATGAAATATGCTGATAGTGTTAATGGAACAATTGCTTTTGAATTGCCTAAGTTAACTAATACATTGGGTGATTATTTATCAGCAAAAGGAATGAAACAATTAAGAATTGCAGAAACTGAAAAATATGCTCATGTTACATTCTTCTTTGATGGTGGTGTTGATAAAGAAATTGAAGGAGCAACACGTGTATTAGTAAATTCACCAAAGGTTGCAACTTATGATCTTCAACCTGAAATGTCAGCTTATGAAGTTAAAGATAAATTAATTGAAGAATTAGATAAAGATATTCATGATGTTGTAATTGTTAATTTTGCAAACTGTGATATGGTTGGACATACAGGAATAATCCCAGCAGCAATTAAAGCTGTAAGTGTGGTTGATGAATGTGTTGGTGCAGTATATGATAAAGTTCTTGAATTAGGTGGAACTATGTTGATTACTGCTGATCATGGTAATAGTGAAATGTTATTAGATGAAGATAATAATCCATTTACTGCACATACAACTAATGAAGTACCTTTGATTTTAACGAACTCTCATTTAGAATTAAAAGAAGATGGTAAGTTAGGTGACTTAGCTCCTACTATTTTACAATTATTAGGATTAGAAATTCCTGCAGAAATGGATGGAGAATCTTTAATTAAGTAATGAAAAAATTACTGTGTTTAATTTTATGTTTATTTATGATTAGTGGATGCCAGCAAGCATCCACTAATCATATAAAAAAAGATTCATCTCTTTCAGGGATTCATGAAATAACTTATGAACAATTACAAAAGAAGTTAAAAAGTGATGAGTTATTTGCTTTATATATTGGACGTCCTGATTGTGGTGACTGTAGAGAATTTGAACCAATCTTAACATCATATTTAGAAGAAAATGAGGGTATATATATATATTATTTAAATATTAAAACATTTAGAGATGCATCAAAAAAAGAAGATGCAACTCAAGAAGAAAAGGATTTTTATGAAAATATTCGTGATAAATTAGATTTTAGCTGGACACCAATTTTAAAATTAATTAATAATGGTGAAACAATTAGTGAGTATACTTATTTAAGTGAAGAGTATTATGAAATTAAAGATAGTAAGAAAAAAGAACAGGCTAAAGAAAAATATATCAAAGATTTCAAGACTTGGATGTCAAATATTTATGAGTAGGTGGTTAAATGAAACAATGTCCAAATTGTAAAAAAAATATTCCTGATAGTGCTAAAGTATGTCCACATTGTGGCAATCGTTTAGAAAAAGGTTATAAACCAATGAAGAGAACAAATACATTTTCAAATTCTTTTTATATTATTTTAGCATTATTTTTAATTTTTTCACCAATGATATCAACGATGCTGTTTGGAAGTCTTTTAGGTGAAGCTGTGTCAACTGAAAATGTTATCAATACACCTAAGAATGCTATTACATTAGGTTCTTTAAAAAAAGCAGATATAAAGAGTGAACATACTGAATATTATTTTGGATCATTATCTGACTTTAAAAAATTAGTTACTAATAGTGATAAATATGTTGATAAAATTGAAAAGTTTGAAAATGATTTACAAGATATTATTAATAAATATGAAAAGATAGATTTAAAAAAAGAGTATAGCTTTTATGTAACAGATCAAAATAATGTTTATACTGAACTTAGTTATGAGTTAAATACAGATAATAATGAAATAATAATTGATTTATCTTATGATTTATCTGGTAAGACTAATGGTGTGAATATTAGCCAAAGTATTACTGGTTTAAAAGATTTTGAGTCTTTAAAAGTTAAAGAAGACAGTTATCCATTAATTAAAGAAATTATCACTTTAATTAATGATGATAAAGATTTTAAAAGTTTTAACGAAGCTGGTAAAAAATTTAATGATTTAGAAAATAGTTTTAGTGAACGTAGTAATAGTTTAGGTAATTATGGTATTGGAGTTAATGCTTCTGCAGATGACTCTAAAACATCTATGCGTGTATTATCAGCAAATGAAGGATATCGCTTTAAGATTGTATATAGAACAAAAGTGAATTTAGATAAATTAGTTTAAAAAGCAGGTGTAATATCTTTATGATATCGCACCTGCTTTTAATCTTCTTTGTTTGCTATAAAGCTAATATAATCATTAATAGAATTATATTTAGTTTGTGATTCTTGAATAGTTTTAGGGAGTATGATAAAAGATTTTTCTTCTTTTAAAATTGTGTCTAAACAATAGGGTTTATTTGTATAACCAAGTATATAATCAGCTGAAACATTAAAATATTCAACTAATAATCGTAATGTTTTAAGACTTGGTTCTCTGGTTCCTTGTTCATAAGCAACAATTGTTCTTTTGCTGACATTAATAATTTTTGATAATTCATCTCTAGTTAAATTTTTCTCATATCTTAAATATGATATTCTTTCTCCAGTTATTGTCGACACAATACCACCTCTTATGTATTATAGGATAATATTTAGTGAAAAATCGAAATATACACTTAAATGGTCTAAAAAATCATAATCATCACTATATGTGTTATGATATAAAAAAAGAAATTATACTTTTTGATTTTAAATCCGTTTTATGGATGTTAAAAGTGGATTTTGAAAAACATGAATTTTTAAAATATTATAAAATATAAGTTGGTGATAGGATTAATAGGATAAAAGTCACTGGATATGGAGGTGAGTATGATAATTAATAAAAGGGAGTAAATCTTTCTTTATGATATCAATTATACTAATAGTAAAGCGAGGACATGAGGATGAATTTAAAAAATACTAGTACAGAAGTAAAATTATTTATTTTAATTAAACAAAAAGAGAGGTTTCCAAATAATGATTTTGGAGAGATATTGAAAAAGTATTTATATTATTACCAAAATATTTTAGCTGATTTAGAAGAGGATGAATACATATTTTTATTAAATCATTTTTCAAATAATATTCAAAAAAAGGAATTGCTGAATAGTTTAAATGTTAGTGAAGATAAGTATTACTCTGATTTAAGAAAAATAATTAAGAAAGTGTGGGGAATTAGCCGTGGGGAATATTAAATTTAATAGGGAAGAGAAAAATGAAATTGAAATTTTGAAGTGTTTATTACAATTATATACTTCTTGGAAAAAAGAATTAGTAATTTTTAGTGATTCAGAAAAAGAAGAAATAATTAGTAGTTGTATACAAGTAGTTGACAAGATTATTGAAGATTCTAAATTAACTGATGAAGAAATAAATATTATTAATGATACATTAATATATAAAAATGATTCTATAGAAAGAGTAGCTAGAAAATACTTTTATAGTGATAGTGGTCTTAGAAATAAGATTAATATAATTTTAAAGAAAATGTTGGATCAAATAAAAAAAGATAGTTAGAAAATATATTAGGCTGTTGATAAAATGAATTTTATCATACAGCCTTTTATCTTACCTATGTTTTTTAATTTCTTTGATGAATAATCATTAGATTAAAATATGATTGGAATTTATAGATATTTATGTTTATTGAAATTTTAAATTTAGAAGAATTAATACTTTAATCTTTTCTGTATAAGAGGTTGCGAATCTTTTATGCTTTTTTATTTTACAATATAAATGAAGTTAGGAGATAACTTCAAAAAAAGGGTAAAAGTGTAAAGGAGGTGTTCAATAAATGAGCGATAATGAACAACAGATTTATATGCAGATAAGTAATAAAATCAAAGAGAAATACTTAGATGCACAAATTACAAATCAAAAGTTGTCTATTAATCAAACTAAATATCCAGCTGTTTCAATTGTTTTAACTAATAATTCAGTATTATCTCAATACAGTACATTTGATCAGATAGAGAGTGTTTGTAATGAAGTGTTTGAATTTGAAGTAGCAAATTCACATGAATCAGGAATGAGTGATGTTAAAGCAATTTTAATGATTATTGATGAACAGATGAATGAGTTTGGCTATTTACGAATCCAGCAAGGTTTGATTGAAGACAAAGAAATTAATGATATTAGAAGATTAGCAAAGTATGAAAAATTAATAACAAAATAAGGAGGACATACAAATGTCAGCAATTGCAATGAGTACAGCAGGTGTAACAGTGAATTATGCAGTAGAAGCTACTGCAGGAACAAGACCAACAACAGGATATATTAAAATTCCTAGCATTAAATCAGTACCAGAGATGAATCCATCTCCTGAAACATTAGAAACAACTGATTTAAGTCAAACTGAGTTTAAAACATATGTAGAAGGTTTAAAAGACTTAGGTGGAGCTTTAGCTTTTCTAGCTAACTTTACTACTGAATTAGAAGAAGCATGGACTACTTTAGTTGAAGCTTATAAAACAGCTAAAGAAAGTGGTAAAGCAGTTTGGTTTGAAATCAAACATCCAGGATTAGAAAAATCAGTTTTCTTTACAGGACAACCTAGTGCAATGGGATTACCAGCTATGGCAGTTAATAGTGTATTAGAAACTAACTTATATATCACACCAACAAATGCCCCAACTTGGCAAGCAAAAACAGAATAATTTTTAGGAGGAAATAAACGTGGCTAAGGTAATTAATTTTACATATAAGGATGTAGATTACACCCTTGAATATACAAGAAAAACATTAGAAAAGATGGAAGCAGATGGAATAGTATTGGCTCAATTAGATAAAAAACCAGTAACTATTTTACCTAAATTATTTCAATATGCCTTCTTTGCACACCATAAAAGAATTTCAAAAATATTGGTTGAAGAAATTTTTGAATTATTTACTGATAAAAATGATATGTACAATAAATTAAGTACAATGGCAATGGATACTTTAAATACCCTATTTGAGGATAATACCTCAAAAAACGCCATCAAGTGGAAAGCCAATTTTTAGAAGAAGAACTTTCCACACAAAATAAATCATATACAGAAATATTCAAAGAAGTATTACCCTTTTATATAAGTATTGGAATGAGTATTGATCAGTTTTATAATCAAGATGTTACTTTAGCTACAGTTTATCGAAAAGCTTATGATATAAAAAATGAGCGAGATAATAATCAGTTATGGCTTCAAGGAATGTATATTTATGATGCAATTAGCACATCAATATATAATGCATTCTGTCGTAAAGCTGGTCAACAGGCTGCTTCTTATATCTCAAAACCTTATCCTATCAATCAAAAGCAACTAGAAGAAGATCATGAAAAAACAGTTGAACGTGAACGTGCGAAAGCAAAGGTATGGATGGAAAATTGGGTTAATGCATATAAATAAGTATGAAGGAATGTTTAAAATAACATTCCTTTTATCATGTTTAATATTTAGAAGAGATTACAAATATTTTAAAATATATATTATTAGTAGTTAGATTAAATGTTTGATATAATTAATTTGAATGGAAGGGAGAAATAATGAAAAAGTTTATATTAGGGATGTGCTGTGTTTTATTATTATGTGGATGTAGTAGTAAAAGAGAGGTGAAGAATTATTATGATGTAGTTGATACTTTTGATGAATTTGGTTTTAAAGAGGAAAAGGTATCGTTGCATTTAAATGGTGGAGCATATTATTTTGAATTAAATGGTGAGAGTTTTGATATGTTTTTTCAGTATGATAGGGAAAAAAATAGAGCCACTGCTGACAGATTATGTTATTATTCTGTAGATGAAGAATCAAGTGTAGAGGTATATAAAAATACTGAATTATCAAGTAATAAAGATTTTGAATATGAGGATGTTGATGAAAAAATAAGAGAGCAGTTAGATAAGTCATTAGATGAAATGGATGTAACTTATGAAGAATTTAGTGGCTGGTGTAAAGATATGATTGCTAAAAAAGATTTTTCAAAATATCTAAAAGATAACTTGACAGGTGTAGATTATCTAGATTATGTTTTTGGTTATGATTTAGAAGTTAAAGAAGTTGATAATACAAGTATCATGATAAAAGATAAGAAATATTGTATTTTAGTAAAGAATGATATCGTATATGCAATTCCTAGAACATATGATTTTATTAGTAGTACTGGTTATATGTATTTACCAGAAGCTAATGCAGGTGGTTATAATCAAAAACAATCTAATTCTATTTATAACTTTGAAACAAATGAAGCTATACAAGGAGAAATGACACAAGAAGATATAAGAGCAGTTAAAGAAATTAAAAAATGGTATGATGGAGTATTAGAAAAACATCATATGACTACTAATGATTTAAAGAAATAAAAAAGTCCTCCATGTAAATTCATGGGGGATTTTTGTCTGCAATAAAACCCCCAGCTAGGCTGGGGGTCTCAAAAAGCTTTAGCGGAGTGATAATGAAAAACCTCACGTGATATAATATAAATGCGGCTACCAACTGCAAAAATAAGATATCACGGAGGAAATGACAAATGAATAAACAGTATTCAGATGACTTACATAGTTTATCACATACAAAATGGAGTTGCAAATATCATATTGTATTATGGGTTTTTTAAAAGGAAAGAGCAGTCAAATGATATATGAAAGATGGGCAAATGCAAGATATAAGTACAGACATAGGGAGTTCTGGTGTCGGTGATATTATGTAGATACAGTAGGAAAAAATACGAAAAGAATAAAAAATTATATAGCGAATCAATTAAAAGAAGATCAGGAAAGTGAACAACTGACACTGGATTTGGAAGACCCGTTTAATAAAGGAAAAGGGAAAAACTAAATAAATACAGAGTGCATGCGGTAGCCGTAGGCATAAGGAATGTCTTGAGACATGCGCTCTGGGAGCAGGGCTATGCCCGCAAATGTAAAACCACCGGCTAAGCTGGTGGATATTTATTAAGAAAAATAGGATTTATTTTTCTTAAAAATCTTCAGTAATATCATCTCTTACATTTTAAACTGAAGCAAAACTAATATTTAATTCTTATTATATCTTGACTAATTGAAACATCAGCTGAATTATCACCAGCTAAAGAATTATCAGTTATTTTTAAAACTTTTAATCTAACTTTATATGCTTCATCTGACATGCCATTAAGTTTAGAACTTTCACTACTATCACATCTAGTTATATTAATGATTCTAAAGCAAAATAATAAACTAAGTAGTTTTTTCATTTATTATTTCTTCCTATAATTATACTTATTGTTTTGATGAATTCACTATAAAACGGGATAATATGTTAAATATAGTTGAAAATAGTAAAGTAATACTAAATTGATTAATAAAATAATTTATTTAACTATAAATAGTTATTTAGATTTTAAGGTCTCTATTAATGTATCAAATTTATCATTAAATTCTATGTTTTGTTCCACTAAAGTATCAATGCTTTTTTTACTGCTGGATAATTGATTTAAAATATAAAAATCAAGAAATATTGAAGCAGCAACGGCATAATAAGTTCTATATTCACCTGATGAAAGATCAGCAGTATAAAAATGTTTGCCTGATAATTTTGAGAAATTTCTTGTTTTCTCTAAAAACTCTATTTCCTCTTTAGAATTGATAAAACTAATATCTTTATAAAGTTTTCTTAATTTTTTTCTGTTTCTTGTTTTTCTTTTTCCAGATGTTGTTTTTCTTTATCATCTTGAAGTACCTCGTTTTCTGAACGGAACAGTTTCATACAAATCCCTCCTCAATTATTATAAGTAAATTATAAACTACAGAGGCATAAAAATAAATAAATATAAACATGTTGTGAATCCTTTAGAAATTTTTATTTTATAATATACATGGTGTTATTAAATGTTATCAAAAATAAAAAAGAATGTACAAAAGTACATTCCTGAATAATTATAAATAAGGGCATAGATAGTTTTTACATTAGAAAAAGTGTTTAAGTTGATATTAAAACAAATATTTTAGATAACAACAAAAATTTTTAAGCTAAATACTAGTTCTTTTTCGGGATGTATAGTATAAAATGGGTGTTTTCTCTTAACTTAATATTATTTTAAGCTAGTTTACATATCTCAAGTTGATACCATCGATCATCTGCTATGCAGGTAGTGTATTAAAAAGTTATACATAGACATTCACAATTCTCTAATTAATCTCATTAATGATTGCAAGATAAATCTCTATAGTTTTCAATAATTTAGAATTTATTTACTGCTATATTCTTTTTCTCCTAAATTCTCAGCAAGACTATTTCTTGCTTTTTCAACTTTAGTATAAACTAAATCAGAATTACTATCTAAGCACATAGTAATTAATTTTATACTAGTGCTAATCATAACATCATTATGTTCATCACTGCTGATAAAATTATCTGTTATGGAGTGATTATTGTCAAGAGTAATAGGCATTAATATAGTGATTAATTTTAGATTATGATTTTGTATAATTGTTTATGATAAATTATTGGTAAATTGAATATAAAAGCATCTATAATTAGCTTTTATTATGCTATTTTATAGATGCTTTTATATTTTAAAATAATTTACTTAATTATAAATGGTAGCGAATCTTTTAGAGGTTTCTACTTTTAATAAATAGCTATTTAGATTTTAAGATTTCAATTAATTGATCAAATTTATCATTTAATTCTTTGTTTTGATTAATTAACATATCAAATTTATTGTTTAATTCTTTATTTTGTTCCACTAAAGCATCAATGCTTTTTCTACTGCTGGATAATTGATTTAAAATATAAAAATCAAGAAATAAAGAAGCAGTAACAGCATAACTGGTTTTAAGTTCACCCGATGGAAGATCGGGGGTATATAATTGCTTACCTAATAATTTTGAAAAGTTTCTTGTTTTTTCTAAAAACTTTATGTCCTCTTCAGAATTGGTAAAATTAATATCTTTATAAAATTCTCTTAATTTTTTTTCTGCTTCTTGTCTTTCTTTTTCTAGCTGTTGCTTCTCTTTATCCTTTTGTAGTATCTCGTTTTCTGAACGAAATAGTTTCATACAAATCCCTCCTCAACTATCATAAGTAGATTATAAACTAAGAAGGTGTAAAAATAAATGCTTATAAATATGTTGTGACTCTTTTAGAAATTTTTATTTTACAATATATAAATAGGATTATTAAATGTTATCAGGAATAAAAAAAGAATGTACAAAAGTACATTCCTGAATAATTATTATAATCCTAATAACTGTTTCTTTTTAGCATCAAATTCTTCTTGGGTTATTATTCCCATTTGTAATAATTCATGCAATTTCTTTAGTTCTTCTAATGGGATGGAATTATCATCAGGAGCAGTATTATTTTTAGAATTCATACAGCAAATATTTTCAAGAAAAGATAAATCCTTTTGACATTGCTCTACCATCATTTCTGTCAGCTCATCCTTTTTCTCATCATTTTTTTGAATATAACTTATATATATATGAGGTTGTTCAAATGAATTAAGATTAAGTTTAATACGTAAATCTCTAATGGTTGTAGTTTCTAGTCTAGGCGCTCCCATTGCTCCAATAATTGCACCTGTATCACCAAGAATTGCTTTTTCAGCAAGTGCTTCAATATAGCTGCCAGAAATTATTTTAGTTTCATTTTGAATAAGTTCAAAACTGTTAATATTACTAAAGTTTATATTTATTGAATTACTATTATTTTTTGATTTAGGATAAACAGTTAATATTTTATCATCATCATTTACGATTAAACGGTGGGTATATGAGAGTAAAAATTTGTATATATCATGGCAAATTTCATTATGTTTGGGCATAAAAAGAGACGATAAATATTCTTTTTTGTTAATAAATTTAAAAAATAACCAGCCTTTTTTGCTATTTCTATATTCCCAAAAGGCAACAGATTCAAGTTCTTCAAAAGGAAATTCATGTCTCTCACCTTTGCGAATGTAAATAGTTTTTTCTCTAACCTCTAGTTCACTAAAAGCGCCTAATTTTACTTTGTACATAGTAGTATCACTCTATTTCATTAATATAGTTTATTAAATAATTATAACATGAAGTATTTAAGGTTTCATTAAAAAAAGATGAGGTAAAAAAATGCTTAGCCTTAGATTATTATTCTATATAGCTATTAATATAAGTATTATTAATAAATAAGAATATGAAAGCATCTATCATTCAGCAATCATGGAGCTGTTTTATAGATGCTTTTATATTTTAAAATAATTTACTTAATTATAAATGGTAGCGAATCTTTTAGAGGTTTCTACTTTACAATAAAGTTGAAGTTAGAAACTAACTTCAATAAAGTAGAACTACTTTTAATAAATAGCTATTTAGATTTTAAGATTTCAATTAATTGATCAAATTTATTATTTAATTCTTTGTTTTGTTCGATTAGTGTATCAAGTTTATCCTCCAATTTAGCATTTAATTCTTTATTTTGTTTTACCAAAGTATCAATGCTTTTTCTACTATTAGATAATTGATCTAAAATATAAAAATCAAGAAATACTGAAGCAGCAACGGCATAATAGGTTCTAAATTCACCTGATGAAAGATCTGGAGTATAAAAATGTTTGCCTGATAATTTTGAAAAATTTCTTGTTTTTTCTAAAAACTCTATTTCCTCTTTAGAATTGATAAAATCAATATCTTTATAAAATTCTCTTAATTTTTTTTCTGCTTCTTGTTTTTCTTTTTCTAGCTGTTGTTTTTCTTTTTCTATTTGTTGTTTTTCTTTATCATCTTGAAGTACCTCGTTTTCTGAACGAAACAATTTCATACAAATCCCTCCTCAATTATTATAAGTAAATTATAAACTAGGAAGGCATAAAAATAAATAAATATTATAAAGGAGGTGTGTTTATGGATGACACATTATATAAAAATCTTATTAATTCAACACAGGAATTAGAAAATATGTGTAAATTATTATCTAATATAGATGGTGAATTAAAAAAAATAAATGAAACATGTAGTGAACAAAGTAAAAATCCAATCAGTAATATTATAGGAGATGTCTCAAATGTAGTATCAGTAATAAAAGATTTGAAAGATATAGGATCAGGATTAAGTGCAATTGCAGAGAGTGGTGGTGCATTAGCCCCAGTACTTATAAATTTAAGTACTATTATATCAAGTATTGCTCCATATTTATCTTTGATTGCAGTAGTAACAGGTGTAGTGACAGTAATAGGATCATTGATTACAGGTACTGATGAAGCAGCTGATAAAACAGATAAGTATGTAGAAAAATTAAATAAAAAAAGGGAAGCATTACGTGAAAATACCGAAGAATTGAAAAAGAATTCACAATCAATGATTGAAAATACAAAATCAATTCAAACTGATTATGGTTTTACTCTTAGACAAGTAGATGAATTAGTTAAATTAACTGGTGAAGGTGGTTATGCTACTAATCTTGAAAAAGCTAAATATTTAGTAGAACAAATAAATGATGTACTACCTAATAGTGTTAGTATTACTGAAGATGGGAAAATTGCATGGAAAGATAATACTAAAAATGTTCAGGAAAATGCTGATGCAATAAAAGCAGGTATTAAAGAATTAGAAAGAAGAGCAATACTTGAATCTTATGAAAAAGATGCTGCAGAAGCATTAAAAAATCGTGTTGAATATCAAGCTAAATTAACAGCTGCAGAAAAAGATTATAACGATGCAGTTGATGCAGTTGCTGCTGCAGAGGAACGTTACCAAAAAGCAAAGAATGGTAATGGTATAAATGCAAGAAAATATGAAGAAGAAGTAGCGAAAGCAAATAAAAAGTTAGAGGAACAAGAAAAAATTCTTTATGATACACAAAGTCAATTTGCTGCAAATGAAAAGATGATTAATATGTGTAGCTATTCTTATGAATCTTTGGATGGTAATATTGATGCAACTGCTAAATTACATGCTGAGCTGTATACAAAAATAGGTGAAAGAGGAACATCCAGTTGGAAAAGTCTTGGTGAAGCTTTAGTTGATTTAGATCGTCAATATGATGAACATTTAAAAAATGGATTAGATGATTCAAGTGAAGAAATTGAATTAAATACTAAAACTACAGATTTGATTAGACAACAATGTTTTGATAAGGCAGCAGCATTTGATAAATCGTTTGATGAAATGATTCAAACATTAGAAAAAAAAGGTGTTACTTTAACTGAGGAGGAACTAGAAGAATGGAAAAAACAGTATAGTAATTATGAGCAAAATATCAAAAATAAGGAAAAATTACAAAAATTAGGTTTTGATAATATGCTTACCCAGTTAGTAGAAAATAGTGATGCATTTAATGAAAAGGAACAAGAAATTTTAAATAAAGAAATACTAAATTGGGTAGGAAATGCAACGACTAAAGAAGAAATTCAAGCTTTAAATACAGAAACTCTTTTAACAAAATTAAAAGAATCAGGAATTGAACTTAATAGTACTCAAGAAGGTATATTAAATGAGCAATGTGAAATTTGGAAAAATAAGGGGATTGAAAAAATACAAATATTTGATGATACGATTTCGACATTAAATAATGAATTATCTGATGGCTACTCTAATATGAATGAGCAAACAAGATCTAGACTAACTGATATGATTACTATTTTAAGGGATAGTGGTATTGAAGGCGGTGTAGAATTATGTCAAAAATTGGCAAAAAGCCTAGATGATAATGATGGAAAAGTCACAGATGAGACAAAGGAAATTATTAATGAAATGGAGGGGCTGGTACTAGGAGCTAAACTAAAATTAGTATTTGGAGCAGAAGGACCTGGAGAAAAAGCTATATTAGATATGATAACTATCGCAAAAGGAAAAGTAGAAAGTTTGAAATTACCTCTTGGAATGAATGCGGTTATAAGTGTGGCGATAAAATCATTAGAAAATAAAGTTAAAAACGGTAAGGAATTTGCTAATGGTGGATTTCCAGATACTGGTGAACTGTTCATAGCTAGGGAAGCTGGTCCAGAGTTAGTAGGACGAATCAATGGTAAGACAGCTGTTGCTAATAATGATCAAATAGTTTCTGGTATTAGTTCTGGTGTTTATAATGCTATGGTTAGTGCTATGTCAAGAAGTCATCGTGCTAATACTACAGTTACTGCTATTTTCCAAGTTGATGGAAAACAAGTGGCTAAACAGGTAATTAATGCTCATAATAGAGAAGTTATTCAAACTGGTAGAAGTCCATTATTAATATAGGAGGAGGTGTGTGAAATGGAAATATTAAAAATAGGAAAAGATTTGTCTGTTAATCCAAGTTCATTGGAGTGGCAAGAATCTGATTTGGATAGTAGTGAAGGATCAGGAAGAAATGTATTAGGTGATATGTTTAGGGATCGAATAACGGTAAAGCGTAAGCTTTCCGTTACTTTCCCACCTATGCTTACAAGTGAAATGTCAAGGATATTAAAAGCAATTGAACCAATATTCTTTGATATTACATACCCTGATCCTAAAGAAGGTAAGAATGTAACAATGAATGTTTATGTTAGTGATCGAACTGTTCCAGTGTACTGCTTTGATAAAGATGCTAATGAGTGGTTATGGCAAGGGCTTGCAATAGAATTTATAGAACGTTAGGAGGAATAATTTATGTTGAATATAAGTGATGAATATAAAAATGCGATTGTTTCTCCAATGCGGGAGTTTGTAACTAAAGTTATTATTAATGATCAGGAAATTGATAGTAAGTATCTTAAAGGGATTAAGATAGAAGAGATTAGTTGTAGTGGTGAAATGGTTTCAATTGGAGATGTTTGTAGTAATGCATTTGAATTGGAAATGTTTATTCCTGAAGAAATTATTTCTTTTGAACAGGCAAAAGTAGTGATTAAAAGTGGTTTGAAGCTGGGTGATAAAATTGAGTGGATTGATTTAGGAACATATATTGTAAATGAAGTAGTTCGTGAAGAGTATTTGATTAAATTGAATGGTTATGATGCTATGAAGAGGTTTGATGATATATATGAACCGGAAATTGTTTTTAATGATGAAACAATGTTTATTGAGGTATTATATGATCTTTTAAGGCAGTGTAATGTTAAGTTAGCAAAAATTGATTTAGGTGACTATAGATATATAGTTATTGATCATTATTATGAAAATATTTCATGTAAAGAGTTACTTGGATATTTAGCTGGTTTAATGGGATGTAATGCAAGAATTAATCGTTTTAATGAATTAGAGTTTTATTGGTATAAAGATACTAATCTAATGATTAATGAGGGATTAATTTATCAAGGTAGTTATCAGGAAACTTTAGAGAGTGAGTTTATTATTAATTCATTGACTAGTGGTGATGAAGAACATACATATACATGTGGATCTGGTAAAGGAATAAGTTTTGCTAACCCATATATGACTCAGGAATTACTTGATAAAATCTTTTTAAAGATTGAAGGATTTAGCTATCAGCCATGTACTTTTAAATGGCGTGGTAATCCAAGTATTGAAAATAGTGATGTAATTAGATATATAGATAAAAATATTGTAGTAACGAAACAAACATTAATGTTAGATGGTGGTTTTAGTAGTGAAATAGAATGTGTTGGAAAGTTGGAAAATGATGTAGTCATGAATACATCTAGTCCTACAGAAATTAAATTAAATAAACTTTATAATACACTAACAAATGCTTTTAAACACAGTAGTGAAACTATTTTAGGGATGCATGGTGGTAATTTAATTATTGATGTAAATGATGATGGTAAGCCTAGTGGCTGGACAATCATGAATACTCCTACTTTAGAACCATATACAAAGTTATGGAAATTTACATCAGGTGGTTTAGGTTATAGCGAAAATGGTGGTAAAACATTTAAAAATATTGCTTTTGATATGAATGGTAATTTTAATGCTAATGCTATTACTACTGGGTCATTAGAAGGTGAAATGTTTGAACTTGATTTACGAAGTGGTGTTATTAAGATAGGTAAGAGAGATAGTAGAGGTAATATTAGTAAACCAAGTTTCTATTTAAATGAACAGGGTGAATTAAAAATAACTGCATTTGAGGAATATAAAAATAATAATAATATTTTTATTAGTGATATTGAACCCGAAAATCCTGTTGATGATATGAAATGGCTTGATACTTCTAATCATCCTAATATTTTAAAAGTCTATGACCAAAATAACTGGATTCCTATAAGTGATTATACAGGTACTATCAATTTCATGAAGGGTGAAATATCAAGTCTAAATACTTCTTTAGATTTAGAATTAGGAAGAATAGATGCCTTAGTAAAAGATTTAACTATTGAGGTTGATGGTGAAGAAGTAAGTTTAAAAGAAACAGTAGAAAATATGGTTCTAGGATTAGATGGATTAACTAATACTTTAAAAATAACTGGTGGTAATAATCTTATTAGAGATTCAATTGGATGCTTTAATGACGGTTCATGGGAAGGGGATTACAATATTGATTCCACACCTGAAACTCGTTCTAGAAATATGTATGGTTATGCACTTTTATTAAAAAATGGCAGTCTAAAACAAGGTATTCAAATAACTAATGGAACATATACGTTGTCATTTATCTATAAAAAACTTATTAATTTAGCTAACGTTAAAGTTACTGTTAACGGTGAAGAGATATCATTATCCAACAGTGATTATACAGAATTCAAGCATACGTTTACAGTTACTACTAATTCAGTAGAAATAGAGTTTGTATCAGATACAGATAACTCATGCCCTATAATCAATCTAATGTTAAACAAGGGTGATGAAAAAATGGAATGGACTCTAAACCCGAATGAAACATGGTCTGATACAGTCCAAATTGGACGTGGTATTCGTATATCCAGCAGTGGAACAGATGTAGTGTTTGTTGCAAATGCAGATATTATTGGATTTATGAATAAACAGGGTGAATATATCGCGACATTTGATGATGAGGGACTTGTAGCAAATGCTGCTGTTATTAAAAACAAGGCAACTATAGTAAATCTGCTGATTCAGGATATTAATGATCAGACAGTTATCAACAGAATCAATTCTAATGAAGTGGAGGTAATAGACAATGGCGAATAGCGGAGTATTAGGCGGTGGAGGATATCAGGGACGGTATTTAGAGTTTGCATGGGCTCTGGTAAGTCAGGATATCGCAAGCAATACATCTACTATATACTGGCGTGTTACAGTTGTAGGTGGTTCATCATCATATTATTATCATCATAGAGACTATACAGATGCATTTGGAGAAGTTTTAGTAAACAGTAATAGTAGAACAAAAAGATATAAAGGTGATCTAGCAAATGGATATAAAACCATTCAACATGATGTTAATGGTAATGCTTCATTTGGAGCACATGTCATAGCAGCAGTATATACAAGTTCAGTAAATGAAGATGTATCGACATCATGGTCACTGCCAACTATCCCAAGACAAGCCCATATTACTAATCTGCCAGCAAGTTTCAATGATGAAGAAAATCCATGGTTTGATTATACTAATCCAGCAAATTGGGAGTTAAAAGCCTGGCTCGAGCCAAATCCAAATGGACCGCATTTATGTGAACGTACTTTTAGACATACTGGAGGAAGATATACATGGGATTTATCTGAGGCAGAGCGTAAACAGTTGCGTCAGGCATGTAAAGGCAACAGCTGTACTATTCGTATTGGGTTATATAGCAACGGGACAACATGGGCGAGCTTCCATGACAGAACTTTTATTATCAAAGATCCAATGCCAATGACAGGCACACCAACATGGCAAAGTACAAATCACCTTGATTTAGTAAATACTGATACAGTTATAAAAGGGTACAGTAGTATAGCAGTAACAGTTCCAAAAGCAACTCCGGTAAAAGAAGCAATGATTAAGCAGTATAAAGTAATCATTGGAGATAAGGTAGTAACAAAACCTGATGAAGGAATATTTGAAATAGAAAATGTAAGTGATAGTATAATTAAGGTTTATGTAGAAGATTCACGTGGAAACACAGTTGAGAAGATATTAAACATAAGTGATTATAGACAGTATACGCTACCAGTAATTACGACATTATCTTTAAGTCGTTTAAAAGGTGGTATTGGTTCTAATGTTACGCTAAGTTACAAAGGAATTTTTTGGAACAATACTTTTGGAAAAGCAAGCAATGGTGTAACTGCACAATATTATTATAAACAACAGGGAGCTAGTACATGGATACAAGGCTTTACAGATATTACTCCAAAGGTTTTTCATTCTGATGAATTTAATGGAGAATATGAAATCAAAGGTGATTTAGAAGCTAGTGGTTTTGATACAAGCAAGAATTATGATTTTAAATTAGTTATTACAGATAAATTAGTTAGTGCAGAAAAAACTACTATTTTATCAAGCGGTATACCTAATATGGCTATACATAGAAATGGTGTAGCATTTGGTGCATTCTATGATTCAGAGGTTGGGGGACCATTGCAAGTGGATGGAAAAGATATTGCTAAAATCATGAATGATTTATATAAATGGGAGATGATAGGATATGGTAATGCTGGTAAAGATACAACAATAAGAATAGAAAAACCATTTAATGAAATATTACTAACAGTTGGTCCAAATGGTCTTGCATCAGATAATCAGCGTGTTTTAGCAAGTACTGTAATCCCTTCAAGTCATTTGGATTATAATTCATCTGATAGTGATGGATATCATCAGGTTTTTTATAGTACTACGTATCGAGGTGGATTAAATAAAATAGGAGAAAATAGTTATGTTATCAAAAGCTCTGCTGGTGCATTGGTACGAGTATATATAAGATAGGAGGTGTAACGATGATAATTACAAAGATTATCCAAAGTAATCAAGCGATTACTTTAAAGGATGCTGTTATAGGTGCTGTTATTGCGTTTTTTAGTATGATTTTTGGAGAACATTGGATTTTGTTTGCAGTCTTTTTGTTATTTAATATTGTTGATTATATTACTGGCTGGATGAAAGCTAAAATGGCTAATAAAGTAAATTCGACAGCAGGATTAATTGGTGTTTTAAAAAAATTAGGATATTGGATTATGGTTATGGTTTCATTTTTGGCATCAGTTTTGTTTATTGAAATAGGAAATACTTTAGGAATTGATTTAGGGATTACTACTTTATTAGGGTGGTTTGTATTAGCTTCACTAACAATAAACGAACTTAGAAGTATTATAGAAAATTTAGTAGAAACAGGTTATAACATACCTAATATATTAACAAAAGGGCTAGAAGTGGCAGATAAAATAATTAATGAGGAAAATAAATAAGATGATAATGACAGCAGAACAATTAGTAGAAAAAGTAAAAGAAATAGCTAATAGTGCTACAATATATAAACTAGGAACATTTGGAAATAAAACGATTAATGGTAAAAGACAATGGGATTGTAGTGGTTTGTTAAAAGGAATTTTATGGGGTTATCCTGAAAATGGTAAATATGCATCAAATGGAGTATTAGATCAAAATGCAGATACAATCATTTCAAATTGTTTAGATATAAGCAATGATTTTAGTAATATTATGCCAGGTGAAGTTGTATGGATAAAAGGACATATGGGGATTTATATTGGTGATGGAAAGGTTGTTGAAGCTACACCTAACTGGGATAATGGTGTACAGATCAGTACTTGTGCTAATATTGTTAATGGTGCTAAAAAAAGAAAATGGTTAAAACATGGTAAAAGTCCTTACATTGAATATCTACAAGAAAATATTGTTAATAACTGGATCGCTTGTTTACAGTTAGAATGTAACAAGCAGGGTTTTAGTAATCAAAAGGTTGATGGTATTGCAGGTAAAGTAACATTAGCCAGCTGTCCGCAATTATCAAATAAATCTAAAGGGAAAATTACTGCTTTAGTTCAAGAAAGATTAAATAATTTAGGTTATAATTGTGGAAGTATAGATGGTATAAATGGAGATAACACCCAAAAGGCAATTAAGAAATTTCAACAAGATAATGGATTACAAGTAGATGGTATAGTTGGTAAAAATACTTGGAAGTGTTTGTTGATGATATAGTAAAAAGAATTAGTCTTTAGATAGTTAATAAAGTAGTAACTATACATGTATGGTCACTGCTTTATTTTTTTAATAGGAATGCTAAATCAGTTTACAATAATATTGAAAATTATAAAAAATACGAGTTATGAAATGTATATTCTTTAGTTAAAATCGCTCTATTTTTTATTTGCTTTTTATTAGTAGATGTGGTTTTTTTAATTGATAAATAAAAAATATGTCGCTTGATGGGAAAATTAATGATATAATGTGATTGAGCATAATATATATTTATAGATAGGAGAGAGGTAATATGGCAATGATTAAATGTCCAAAATGTGGGGAAGATATTTCTGATAAATCTACAACATGTATTCACTGTGGTCATGTTTTAATTGAAGAATCTAAAGTGTTTTGTGAAGAATGTGGTGCAGAAATAGAAAAAAATGAAGAGATTTGTAGTAAATGCGGTTGTCCAGTTAATAAGCAGAGTGAAAATGCTGAACAGCAGGAAGTTGAAGGTGCTAAAGCAACATCAGAAAATGGTGTTTCAAAGAAAAAGCTAATAATTGGGATTGTTGCAGTTTTAGCTGTTATTGGAATTATATTTGGAGCAGTATCTATCAATAAACATAATGAAGAACAAAGAGCAAAAGAATTAGCTGAACAAGAAGAACAAAAAGCAAAAGAACTAGCTAAACAGTATGAAAAAAACTTAAATACTATAGTTTATAAAATGTTAAATGGTGCAGCTGATGCAGAGAGTTGCGGAAATAAAATTAAAAAAGTATGGTCTAATACAATATGGGAAGATGATGATCCTGAAACAGATAAATACACTAAAACAAATGGAGTTTTTAATGAAGACTTTAATACTTCATTAACAGCGCTATTCACTGATCCTGATTTTATGAAAACTATTGATGATATTGAGAAGAATCAAAGTGAAGTTAATAAAATTATGAAAGATATGAAAAATCCACCTGAAGAATGGGAAGATGCCTATAATGATTTAAAAGAATACTATGATAATTATCTAATTTTAACTAATTTATGTATAAACCCTAGTGGTAGTTTACAAACATTTTCAACAAACTTTAATGATGCAGATACTGATACAATAAATAGTTTCAACAAAATGAAAACATATTTGGATTATTAAAATTTATTATTTCAACAAAAAGTATAGCCTAGTTTAGGTACTTACTTTAGGGTAAACACTTTAAAAGAGATTTCTTATATTACTGATTAACTCAATGATATTTGAAACCTCTATTTATTATTTATCTATTATTGAGTAAGAGCTTTAACTTAGCTATACTCTTTTTATTTGTTTAAAAAGTTAATTATATGTTATAATCGCTGATATGAAAGTGGTGAGAGAATGAAAAAGAAATATACTAAGATAGATAATATTCCAGCAATTATCTGGGGAGAAGATAGTTCAAAAGTTTTTATTGCAATTCATGGCAACCAATCGAACAAAGAAGATGTTGTAATTGAGATATTAGCCAAGATAGTGGTCAATAAAGGGTATCAGGTAATTAGTTTTGATTTACCAAAACATGGAGATAGAATATCTGATAATGCTTTGTGTAAAGTTCAAAATTGTGTTGCTGAATTATTAAAAATATATGATTTTGTAAGTGGAAAATATAATGAAATAAATTTATGGGCTTGTAGTTTAGGTGCATATTTTAGTTTAGTGGCTTATCAGGAAATAAAATTTAAACAATGTTTATTTTTATCTCCAGTAGTTGATATGCAAAGATTAATTGAAAATATGATGAATTGGTTTGATATTAGTGAAGAAAAGTTAAAGGAATTAATGGTTATTGAATTACCAATTGGTGAAACTTTATATTATGATTATTATTGTTATGTTAGAGAACATTCAATTATTAATTGGAATAATCGAACAATGATTTTATATGGTGAAAAAGATAGTTTATGTGAATATGATTATGTGAAAAGATTTACTGATCGATTTAAATGTGATTTAAGAATCATGAAAAATGGGGAACACTTTTTTCATTTAGATGATCAATTAGAATTTTATCAAAAGTGGTTAGAAGAAAAAATTAAGTGAGGGTTAAGTAATGAAAAAAATTGCAGTATTAACATCTGGTGGTGATGCTCCTGGGATGAATGGGGCAATTAGAGCCATTGTTAGAGTTGGAATTAAAAGAGGGTTTGATGTTTATGGAGTTTATGGGGGATTTCATGGTTTAGTTGAGGGAAAGATTAAAAAATTAGGGTATAGTGATGTATCGGAAATTTTAGCTAAAGGAGGAACAATTTTAGAATCATCAAGATTACCAGAATTTAAATTAGAGGAAGTTCAGGATAAAGCAATTGATAATTTAAAAGGATATGATATAGATAGTCTAATTGTAATTGGTGGGGATGGAAGTTATCGAGGCGCATTATCATTAAGTAAAAAAGGAATTAACTGTATTGGAATTCCAGGTACAATTGATAATGATATTAATGGTACTGATGAAACGATTGGTTTTCATACTGCATTATCTAATATTATTGATGCTGTTAATAAATTAAGAGATACGTCTAGTTCACATCATCGCTGCTTTGTAATTGAGGTAATGGGTAATAATGCTGATAGTCTAGCACTATATTCTGCTATTTCATGTGGCAGTGAATTAGTAATTACTCATAAAACAGGTTTTGATGAAGATTTTGTAATTGCTGAAATGATAAAGAATGAAACTGTTTATAATAAACGACATGCAATTATTATTGTTAGTGAAAAAATACTTGATGTTGATAATCTAGCAAAACGGATTAGTGAAGAAACAGGTTTTTCTGGACGAGCGATAGTTTTAGGACATATTCAAAGAGGAGGATCGCCAGTTCCAGAAGATCGTATCTTGGCTTCTAGGATGGCAGGTAAGGCAATAGAATTATTGATAAACAATGAGAGTGGAAAATGTGTATGTTTAAAAAATAGTGAGATTGTTGCTATGGGGATAGAAGAAGCATTAAAGGAAACAAATCAAAGTAAAGAGCTGCTTTATCAATTATTTGAAGATTTAGTATAGTTATTATTAAGATTAAATAGTTAGAAATAATATTAGTAATAAGTATGATTTTGTAAAAGAGTTTGATATAATAGCAATACATTAAGGAAAGACTTTAAGGGGGTAAGATTAATGACTTGGCAAGAAAAATTACGTAAGGTAGAGCCGTATGTGGCAGGGGAACAACCTAAGATTGTAAATATGATTAAACTTAATACTAATGAAAATCCTTATGGACCTAGCTTAAAAATACAAGAGGTGATTAAATCAATAGATATTGATAAGTTAAGATTATATCCAAATAGTGATGCTGTTGATTTAAGAAAGGCTTTAGCCAATTATTATCATTTAGAAGATGGGCAGGTATTTATTGGTAATGGTTCAGATGAGGTTTTAGCATTAACATTTTTAACTTTTTTTAATGGAAAAGAACCAGTTCTTTTCCCAGATATTACATATTCTTTCTATCCAGTATATTGTGATTTATATCAGATGGATTATAGAACAGTTAAGCTGGATGATGATTTTAAAATAAATGTTGAAGATTTTATACAGCCTAATAGTGGTATTATTTTCCCTAATCCTAATGCTCCTACAGGTTTATTAGAAGATTTAGATTTTATTGAAACAGTTTTAAAAAATAATCCAAATAGTATTGTAGTAGTTGATGAGGCATATATTGATTTTGGTGGTGAAAGCTGTGTACCATTAATTAATAAATATGATAATTTGGTTGTGATTCAAACATATTCTAAATCACGTTCATTAGCAGGAATTCGTTTAGGAGTTGCTTTGGGTAATAAAGAAGCTATTAGCCATTTATATGATGTTAAAAATTCATTCAACTCTTATCCAATTGATTATATTACTCAACAAATAGCTTTAGCTAGTATTTTAGATGATCAAGATACAAAACAAAAGTGTGCTAAGATAATTAAAACACGTGAAAAGACAAAACAGAAGTTAAAAGAATTAGGATTTGTAGTTCCTGATAGTTATGCTAATTTTGTTTTTGTTAAACATCCAGATGTTGATGGACAGGAATTATTTATGGCATTGCGTAAAGAAGGGATTATAGTTCGTCATTGGAATAAGGAAAGAATTGATCAATATTTACGTATTACTATTGGTACAGATGACCAAATGGATGCATTGTTGGAATTTTTAGAAAAATACTTAAAGAAAAACAGATAACAATTTTTGCTATCTGTTTTTATAATTTTTTATACTGTTTTATAGCATCCCTGATAAATATGTAGTTATCATTAGTAGATAAATTATGATCATAATAATAATCATCAAAAGTAATCTTTTTTAATTCTTCTAATGAGACAATTTTATTTTTAACCATTATATCTAACATTTTTCCACGAGCTTGTTTAATATACATAGAATTACGAACTAGCTTACCAGCTTTATTCTCTACAAAGTCAATATTAATGAGGTTAGGATGATTAATCATTTTTGTAAATTCTTTTGATGCTAGAGAGATAAGATAATCTTCATCTTTGAAATATTTATCAACATCTTTTTGCCAAAAATCATATAAATTTAAATCAAATTTCATTATCATATCTAAACGATATGGAGTAATTCCAGTATTGTATTTTAAAATCCCATAATATGCAGACATAATATTTAAATATTTGTCTAAATAATCAAAATCTTCATTTTGATAAGAACTTAAATTAAGCTGCTTTAAAACAGTTCCTTGATAACAATAAATAGCAGGAGTCGAATCATAACTATCATGATAGTAATTATAAACAGTTTCTGCCATTTTAAATGATATTTTCATATTGTCATGTAGTTCATTGATAGAATATCTTTTTAAATAGTTATGTAACTGTTTTGTCTTTTTCAAAAATAAAAGTTCTGTTTGTTCAATTTTAGCATATTTAGTTTTCATCACCTTTGCAGGTGCAATAATAATTTTCATTTCAATCACCAAGATTATTATACATTAATTTGTCAAAATATGATATACTTGTCGTGGTGATGAAAGAATGAATAATACAATTATAATTGATAAAATCCTAATCCATATGTTGGATTTAGAACATAGTAAAGTTGTTTACTCTGATACTTTTATAAATTTAACAGAAGGTACAACTGAATATTATGATAAAAAAATAGAAAAGTGTTTAGAAAATTCTGGAATTAAGCAGTTAATTACAGGAAGTGAGCATCATTTATTACAAGCAGGTAAAAAAATGATTGAAAGTAATGACAGCTTTAAAGAAGAATCAATTAAAATAACTCAAGATATTTTTAATCTTTGCACAAAGATTGAAGAAATGCCAAATGCTAATCTGATGTTTGTTGAGTGCAAAGTAGATGGTAAAAAGTTTATTTTGATAATTAAGTTGAATTATAAAACAATGCCAATGAGTTTGATTGAAGAAAATGATGGTGTACATAGTATTCGATTTATTAATCAGCAAATCTTGCCTAATAAAACAACCGCTGTTGAAGAAGCAATTATTATTGATATTGAAGAAAATGTTTTATCAATTATCGAAAAAAGATTTATGATTGACGGAAAACCAGGATACTATTTAAATGAACAATATATTAAAGGAGAACCTAAATTAACTGATAAACAAAAAATGAGTATTGTTAATAAGGTAGTAAAAAAAGTAGATAGTGAATATGGAGTAATTGAAGGTGACCCCTTACCAGTTGTAAAAAAGGAATTAGCTGAACTTGTAATGGAACATCGGCCTGTAAAACCAATGGAGTTAGCAAAAAAGGTTATGGGTAATGATTATAATGCAACTGAAGAAGTTGAGACAATTATGCGTGATTTAGGAATAGAAGATGATGATGAGATTGTTAATATACCTGTTTCATTGGACAGGATGTCACGCTGTAAATTAGTGTTGGATGATGATCGAGTTATTGAATTAAGTGTAGAAGATTACTTGGAAGGTGTCGATATTTCCCGGGAAATGGATGAACGTGGCATGACAAAAATAACTTTAAAAAACATAAAGGATGTTGTTGTAAAATAATAGATACACAGGTTCACTGTGTATCTAAATAGTAATATATTTATTAATATGTAAATAATAAACAATAGCTTTGATATTAGCTTGAGGAAAAACTCGAGCTAATATTTTTTTATAATAATCCATTTGATCTTTGTGTAATGAAACTAATAATTCATCACAGGTAGAACTCTTAATATTATCGGTCTTGTAATCAATGATAGTAATATCATTATCATTAATACAAACAACATCAAAAATCCCATGAATGATTTGCCCTTCATCTAACATTGAAAATTCTTTTTCTTTATATACAATTTTAGCATTACACATTAATGAATAAACTTCACTTGATAGAAAGTTTTTAAGATTCAGATAATATTTATCAATTATTTTCCATGCTTCTTGATCATATAGACCATATTTTTTTAAAAGAGCCAAATTATCATCTAATCCAAGTTTTAAATCAAAGTTTTCAAGAACACTGTGGATAATAGTACCACGAGTTGCTCCATCAATATTAGAATCATCAAAATCATAACTTACATTATTAAAGGTACGATCTCCGTCTTCAATTTTACGTGTAACAGCAATTGCTTTATCTAAATTAGATAAATATGGATATTTAAAATTGTTATAACGGTCATAATTAACAAGATCAAGAGTCTTTTCTTTTTGATTGGTAATTAAAATTTGTTGTTCAATTTCTTTATGGGTATAGATTTTAATTGAAAATTTACTGTGTTTAGTATTTTCCTTAGTTAAATTTTTATTTTTATGAATCATGATTGTTTGGAAATTATGTTTAACTTCATTAATTATTTCATCTGAATTATCATTATCTAAAAGTTCCTTATTAATTCCTTGAGCAATAATATCATCATGACTCATTAAAGAAATACCTAACCAGTCTAAATAACTGTTTTGCCTTCTGGCATTATGATAGAGAATTACTTTATCATTACAACGAGGATTTACTATAGAATCTTCATTATTATTAATAACATAATTTTGCCATTTAATAATATCTTGGGGATCTTTAATTAATCCTGTTAAAATTAATTTTTGTGATGCTCTTGTTAAAGCAACATAAAATATTCTCATTTCTTCATTAATAGCTTCGTTTGTTTGATAACTGGCAATAATTTTTCGATATTTATTTTCATATTCACAAATAACATCTTGATAAGGCTCTAACTGTTGCTTTATTCGTGGTTTAATTGCAATACCTAGTTTTTTATCACTAATAATTCTTTCTCTAGCATCTTGCTGATTAAATTTATTTTGAAGATTAGAAACAAAGACAATTGGGAATTCTAATCCTTTTGATTTATGAATAGTCATGAAAGAAACAACATTATCATCATTGCTGGAAACCATGGCAGGAGAGAGATTTACACCATTGATCATCATCTTATTAAATTTTGTCACAATTGTATGTAAAGACTCATCTTTCATTTCATCCATTTTTTGTAATAATAACTCCAGGTTTGCTACTCTTTGTCTACCATTGACTAATGAAGCCAAAAAACTTAAATATTCACTATCTTGATAGAATTTATTTAGACTTTCTTTAACTGAATGAAAATTAAAATATTCACGCATTTGATGATAATAATTAATGAATTTCTCTAATGATTGATAGTTAGGCTGTTTTGTTTCAATATAATTTAAAACATTATCGTAGATAGAAACATTTTCATCTGTTCTGATTTTTGCTAACATATTTTCATCAAAGCAGCTAATAACATAATTCCCTTTTAAGAGGCTAGTAAAAGCAATATCATCTAAATGATTATCAAAGGCTTTCAAGACATTTATAATACTAATTATTTCTGAAGCTTGTAAAAATCCTTGTGATAAAACAATATGACTTGGAATATTGTAACGTGAAAAGATTTTTTTGAAAGCAATAAAACTACGAGTGTTACGCATTAATACTACAATATCTTTATAGTTAGCTTTTCTTTTAGTCTTATCAAAATTATCAAGTTCTAGATGACCAACAATTTCCTGGATTTTTTTAGCTGCTATTTTAGCTTCTAATTCAGCATCACTGGAACTTGTTTTTGTCTGATATGATAAAAGAACTTCACTTGTAAAACGTTCTTCTTCTTCAAGGCGTTTAGAGGCTTTTAATGTCACATCTGTTAAATCTTCTAATTCTTTTGCGCCTTCTTTTCTTAAAAAGTCATAATTTAATTTGGCACTATTATCTAAATAATAGTCGAGTCCTCCGATATTAACATCCATAATTTGATTGAATATATAATTGACACAATCTAAAACTATTTTATTAGAACGGTAATTAAATTTTAAATCAATTCTTTTAGTATTAGGAAGATGATTAAAGGTAAGATATTTTTCATTAAATATTTCGGGATCAGCTTCTCTAAAACGATAGATTGACTGTTTCATATCACCTACCATAAAACGATTAATTTTCGGATCTTTAAAATCAGCAATTTTATTAATTAATGTTTCTTGGATTTGATTGGTATCTTGATATTCATCAATCATTATTTCTTTTAATTGATTATAAAGCAGGTTTGCAATCCCATATTGTGGCTGTAGTAATTTTAAAGCATTAGCTTCTAAATCATTAAAATCTATAAGATTATGATCTCGTTTATACTTATTATACGCTTGTTTATACTCTTCAAGATATTTAATAAGTTTTTCTAAGGGTTCTATAGAAGTTGATAATACCAATTTAAACTCTTCGATATCTTCATAAACAAGATCTTTAAATTTATCTTTATAAAATTTAATAACATTATTTTTTAAACGATTATATTCAGCTTTATACTCTTCGTTATTTTCGTCAAAAAGACCTCTACTATCATAACTTTTTGTTAAAGCTGCATTACTTGTACTAATAATTTTTTCCATATCTTTACTATCAATTGCATTTATAACCTCATGATAATATTTGAGATGGCAATCAAACGGGCTTGGTAAATCTGCTTTTTTTGGTTTACTATTATCAAAAGGATTTTGATAATAAAATGTTAGGTTGTGATCACGAGCAAAATTTGCTAATTCATAAACTTTGTTTAATCCCATTGTAGCTTGAATTTTTAATAATTCGATAATTTTTTGATTAATTGGCCAAGAAGTTAATGATGAGTTATCACCATTAATGATATGGTTGTAGATGGAAATTTTAATTTCGTTAAGATAATTATTAAAATCATATATTGTATTACTTAGATTTTCAAATTTAAAAATAGCATTTTTGAAACTATTAAAATAGTATTCAGGAAAATATGTACTTATAAATTCAACAAATGATGAATCTTTTACCCATGTTTGAATACAGTAATCAATGACCTGATGCTTAATTATAGTGGGATCAGTACAAATATCAAATTTACTATTAAGATTGATAAGATAACCATATTGCTTTAGTAAAGTACTACAAAAGCCATGAAAATTAGTAATATAAGCCTTGGGTAGCAATTGTTGTTGTTTTAATAAGTGTTGTTCTAATTGCTGGTTAATATCTTCTTGCAGGCGCTGTTGTAATGCAACTTGAAGTCGTTGTTTCATTTCTAAAGCAGCAGCATTAGTAAAAGTTAGAACAAGAAGTTGATCAACATTGTAATGTTCTTCTTCAATCAAGGCCATAATGCGGTTAACTAAAATTTTCGTTTTTCCAGAACCGGCAGGTGCAGAAACTAAAATAGAACAATTACGAGTTACAACTGCTTCAAATTGTCCGTCATTCAATGAATTAATCGGCATTATTTACATCCTCCTTAATTAGATATTCAAGATTATTATTATCAACTAGCGTATGTTCGTTATAAAAGACATCATAATTACATAAACTCTGATATTTACAATAAGTACAAGGGTTTATTTTATTATGAGTAGTAGTATCATCACTTCCTTTAGGATTAATACTGATTTTTCCTGACAGAATTTCTTGATATAGCTTTTCAATGTGTTTATTAACATAAGCTAAAAGTCTTTCAAAAGAATAACTGCTTAAAATATTTCCTTTATAACAATCGTCCTTTTTGACAAATTTAGCTTTAATAATTGAAGATTCCTTATCTATTTGATTATCAATTTCTTCAATAACTTCTTCATTTACATATCCGTTCATTTTATACAGTTTAAAGAAATTATTTGCACTTTCTGTTTCATTTATTTTCATTGTGCTAGCTAAAATTCTTTTTTTGGTATTAAAATATAATAGGGCTCCTTTTTCTAATTTCATTTGATTTGTTAGGGTATCTAAATATAACAACATTTGAATGTTAAATCCTTGAATAGCTAAAGAAATATCTAGGTCTTTATTGCTGGATTTATAGTCTATGATTTTTAAATACTTATCATATTGATCAACACGATCAACAATTCCACTAAATTTGAAATTAGAATAATCACGTTTAACTTCAACTTCATTTCCAATGATTTTAAAATCTGTAATCTTCATTTGATTAATTAAAACAATTACTGTATTTAAAAGATCTTGTTTAATCATTGTAATAATAAAATTATTAGTTCCATAGTTTAATCGTTCATTTAATTCGTTAAGATTAATATATTCATCAACATATTGATCAACAAGTTGATTTATTTGACTGAATTCTACATTCATAGCAGTTTTATTATCACAAAATAATGTTTTAGTTTTTTCTAAAACATAGTGTACAATAGTACCAATCTCATTTGTTTGAAAGGTTGGATCTTTAAATGGATAGATTTTTATGCCATACTGATTAAAATATTTATAGGAACATGCATTGTAGGTTTCTAATTTACTTGGTGAAAGATGAGATGAAAATGGAGATTGTGTTAGATTATTAGGTTGATTATTTGTCTGTTTATAGTGATTGATCATATTATTTAAGAATTTATAATTAGGATCTTTACCACCTAAAAGATATAGTTTATCTTTTAAACTGTAATGTAAATAATCATTGTTGATATCAATATTGGTGAAATTAAACATTGTTTTTAATTGATTATATAGAGAAGATTTTAATAATGGCTGTCCATCAATTGTTGCATTACTAAAGCATATTGCAATAAAATTCATATTACTATTTAATACTTTTAAAATACTGTTTTGATTTAAAGCAATCTGGTGATTTAAATCAGGTAAATTTAAGATTCGATAATCATGATCTAATAAGATACCAGTATCTTTAGTTTGAACAGGGACAATTGTTTCATTTACACCAACTAGATATATGTAAGAACATTCAAGGATTCCACTATAACATTGATTATAGTTTAATAGGTATAGATGATCATTATATATTTTTTTATCTTCTTTTAAAATTGGTTTTAATTTTGTGACAAGGTTATAAAATTCTTTAATTGTAAAGAATTGCTCACCACGAAGATTCTTAAAAAAGTTAATTAAAATAGTCTGATTTTGATTATAAATAATCTCATTATTAATGAAATTTATCATCATATCACTAAATTCTGTTAATATATGACAATTACTTATATCATATTTATCTATAAAAGGATTTTTAATATATCCAGTTTCTATATATCTTTTTTTAATCATATCTAAGTAATTATAATCTATAAAACCATTAATTATTTTAGTATCTAGTAAATCAAGTAAATCATTATCATCATTATTACAACAATATTTAAGCCATAATAAACATGCATCCATTTCCTTAAAAACTAAGGTTTTTTTAATATTATGTGGAATATTAAAATTATTCAATGTTTCAATTAAAAGATCTAGATACTCTTGATTTGGATAGTAAATTGCAAAATCATGATAATGTTTGTTTTTGTCAACAATATTTTGATAAATATTTAAAACTACACTTTCAATTTGAGCTTTTGGAGTAGTTTGAATTAAACTATGTAATGGTGAATTTGATAGATATTTAGGTGATTGAAGTGAAAAAAGATAGGTATTTAAATGCTTAAGAAAAGGATGATTAAAATCAGTATAATAATCATTTTTATGGAATCTTTTAAATGGGGTATTTAAATTTCTTGAATCATCATAATCATTGATCAAGATAGTAATATCATTAAATTTTGCTAATTTATTGATGAATTGAAAACGTAGTTGATAAAATATTTTATCTGTTATAAAGATATAATGATTGTTTGATAAATTTTCATCAATTTGATCAAATAAAATATCTTCATATTGATAGCATTTATGTTGTGGGATATTTTTATTTAGTGATTGATATAAATTTATAATAGCTGTTATTTTTTCTTTTGAGGCAGATGGTAAATTTATTTGTGAATATTCAATTTGCTCTAAATGAAATAAATCAAAAATTTCTATTAATTCATAAATAAGTTCCATTTTATTATCTGTATTAAAAAGATTATTTGAAGATTCAATTAAATTCTTAATAATTAATATTTTTTCTAATCTTGTTAATTCTTCATATTGATACAGATGATAAAAACGTAATATTTTTTTTAATAAATCTTGATAACGAATTATTTGGATATTAAATAAAGTATCAGTATACTTGAAAAAAGCTTCTTCAAAAAATAATGGATCATCAACAATAAAAATATAATTAATAAAAGGGGTTTTCTTAGCTGTTTTAATCGTTTCAGTGATTGTATTTTTAATTTTTAAACTATATTCTAAACCGCAGTATGTTTTCATAAAATAACCTCCATCAGGATACATTCTATCATATATGTAGTAATTATGCTTTAATAAAGCTGGATAGAATTTCTAAAGTTATTTACAAAAAGAAATAAAAGAAGATCAATATTAATACTGCTACTAAAATATTATACTTTAGTAGTTAAATTATTATGATGAGTACAGGTATGAATTGTATTTATAGTTGTTCTATTGAAGAATTTATATTTTGTTGTATAGTATAATCAGTTTAATAGATAAATAAAAATAAGTTTTAGGTAAAAATAAAAAGAAACCCAAGAGGGTTTCTCTAACTCAAAAATTATTTAACTGTAACGTTTTGAGCTTGTGGTCCACGATCAGTTTCATTGATTTCAAAATCAACAACTTGACCTTCTTCTAAAGTTTTGAAACCTTCAGCATTGATAGCTGAGAAATGTACGAAGATATCTTTTCCATCTTCATCATTAGTAATGAATCCAAAACCTTTTTCTTGATTAAACCATTTTACTTTACCTGTACTCATTAAATGGTACCTCCTTGAAAGATGTGCAAAAAGGAAATACTCTATGTAACTCTAAATCACAAATATAGGATTGCGGCGGTACATAAAGGAATACAATCTTCTAATACTTGTGATACTTTGAAAATTATATTGCTACTTTTGCTCTTCTATATTACCATATTTTTTTTAATAAATCAAATTGTTTAGTAAGCGCATTAATAATTTTTTATAATATAATCCCGTGTTTAGAAGAGAGCACCATGAATCTTTAGTACCAAATCTTATATTGA
>ERZ777306.720-NODE-720-length-63866-cov-19.819279_pt1 | contig 63866 bp, 56 predicted proteins | sample MGYA00374966_ERZ777306 | MGnify/ENA primary metagenome ERZ777306 (study PRJEB29329, sample SAMN06343882) | mouse gut metagenome | isolation source: Mouse cecum | place: Austria: Vienna | collected 2014-11-15 ...
GTTGCCGCCCAGGGCGATGACGACGGTCTTGCCGTTGCCCTTTTCGTATGGCATGGCGATCTCCTTTGATGAAAACACTCGACATCGGGACCTCGCATTTCGTCACTGCCCATACGAGGCCCCGACAATCTGTGAACTACTGTGCTTATACTTCATTTCCTCAACAGCCACGCTCGTTATCGCAGCTGTCGAAGCCTACTTTTCGCCCGCGGTCGCGGCATCGGTCTTCTCGGCCGAATCGGGAAAACCGCCAATACCCCTCTTAACAAGCAACAGCTTTCCAAGTGCGTAGTACGCCACTGCGACGAAGATACACACAGCCACCGTTGCACTACAGTACTTGAAGAGTGGCTGGGGAACACATGTAAACGGATCGAAAAACAGTAAGTACACCACGATCGAGACAACGAAAACCCCGATAGCGACCCAGTTGAAACCGCCCCAGAAATAGTACTTCGAGCTTTTACTGTTGTTGTATGCATCGCGAATCGAGATGTGCTTTTTCCTGAACGCATAATAGTCGACGAGCTGCATCATGGCGATGGGAGCGCAGCTCATGCTGGAAATGCCCAGGATAATGTAAAAGTTATCGTAAAGGGGCTCGGCCCAAATCATGCCGACGAACGCGATAATGGTGATCAAGCCAGTAACTTTGCCCCAAGAAAGCTTAAGGAAGCTCTTTACCTGCTTTACGCCGATTCCTAAGTTGTACAGCATAACGGAGCAAGCGGTGATGTCGGCGCCGATCACAAGAATCAATGCCGCAGTGCCGAGCGCCAGGCCGCCCATTGGAATCATCCACGCGGTTGGATCGGGACTGCTCACAAGCAGAGATGCCGCCACGCCCATGACCGTACCCAAGGTCGCGGCAAACACCAGCCCGATAACATTGGGCCAGTACGCCGCCCTGGTGGTCTTGCACAGCTTCGCCAAACCGCCCATATTCGGCCACCAGGAGAAGCCGGCTCCCATGCTCAACTCAAATGCGATGAGGAAATTCAGCCACTCGTCATCGAACGGAGCTAGCGGCTCGGCGGACAAAACAGTGTCCCAACCGTAGTTCATGCTGACGACCGCGAACAAGAAGATGAGGATGATGACGAAAATCGGCGCAACGAAGGTATTGAGTTTCTTGAGCAGCACCGGGCCCTTCCAGGCAACCACCCAGCAAACCGCACCGGCGAGCACCGAGAGGATAAACATCGGTATACCCGTAGTGATGTCCATCCCGGTAAATCCCAGCACGATGTTGCCGACGGCCTTCGCCACCATCATGCAGAGTATGATCAGCCATGCGATGACGAATATGGACATCAAGATCAGAAAGACCTTCGTGCCCCTGCCCCCGAGGACGCCCCGCACCGATGTATAGGCATCAACCCCATATTTGCAGGAAATCACCTGCGTTGCCAGAGACATGAGCAGCACAGCGATGATATTGCCCGCGATAGAGGCGACGAGCGCCGTCTGGACGCCCACGTAGAGCGCTAGCGTTCCTCCCGTAATGAAGCACCACGCCGCGCATGCAAAGCCGGTGATAACCACCGTATAGTCCTTGAAATCGTAGATGCGCTCGCTTTTCAAGACAGGCATGGACTCACTTTGAGCTTCGCTGTTGACATCTGTTTCAACCATAGTGCACCTCCTCCTAGAAATACATGACCGCGTACCAGATGATCGGCAACACTCCGAGCACCACGAGCATCGCTGCCATCAAGATATTGTCAGTCCTGTTCAGTCCCTGGATAAGCTCGCCTGCGGATTCCTGCTCTTCGATTATCGCAATGCGCTCGAAGAGCTCTCCTTCGTGTTCCTCGTCGAAATTCGTGTTTCCGCTGAGCTCGGATTTGATTTGCTCTAAATCGCCCATGGGCTACTCCCTCTTTGAATGTCGGAGTCAGTGGCGCATGAAACAAGCAAGGCTGTCGAATACCCCATCGGCTGCTCTCGCAGCAAGCGATTCCCGTGGCGCTTCGCAAGATGGAAGAGGATGCAGGCCTCGCATCAAGCCCCGCCGGCACCCTCCTCCTTCCCCGCTTTCTCTCAGCCCAGCCACTCCGATGTGAATGGTAGGTTTTGCAAATCAGACATGGGTGGGAGAAGATTCCCACACCCTAGGCAGAAGGCTCCTGCTGCGTAATGCAGTGGATGTTACCGCCACCGTACACGACTTGACGGGAATCAACGCCAACGCACTTGTAAACTCCTGCCCCCCACGTTTCGTCGTAAATCTTCTGCAGCGTCTCAACGGCAAGGGCATCATTCGCATCGCCGTACTGGGGAACGATGCAGCCATGGTTCGTTACGAGATAGTTCATATAGGAAGCAATCTGCGGCTCGTCCTGCGCAGTGCGCGGATTAACGAGGTCGATAGAGTTCGCCTCTTCCTCGGACATATAGCACGGCTTCTCCGGCATGGGAAGCTTGTAAACCTTCAGCTTGCGTCCCTTAGCGTCGGTCGCGTTGACGAGCGTATCGTAGATCTCGTGGCACTGGCGATAGAACGGGTAATTCGGATCGTCAGTCCAAATGCAAGCCACTACACCAGGAGCGATGAAAGTGGCACAGTCGTCGATGTGGCCGTTCGTGACCTCCGGGTCGATGCCCTCCTTGACCCAAATGACCTTCTCCACGCCCAGATACTCTTCGAGTTCCTTCGTCATATAAGCGCGCAGCTCCTCGCTGAAGGGCTCGTATTTGCGCGGATACAGCGGCCAGTCGCCCGCATCGGGCTCGTCGGCAAAGAGCACGGAGGCGGTACGGCCCGCAGAGAGCAGGCAGGAGTCAGTGACAATGAGGGTGCCCTCGCCGTCAACAGTGATCGAGCCGCCCTCGAGGATCACATGATCGGGTCGATAGGTACGGACTTCCGCATAGTCGGCCATTTTGCGCGCAATCTGGGCATCCTTGTCCCAAGGAAAATACAAACCGTCGACCAAACCGCCATAGGCATTGAAATGCCAGTCAGTGGCCGCTTTATTGCCCTTGCCATCGATGACGAAAGTCGCACCAGTGTCGCGGAACCATGCGTCGTTGATGCTCATTTCCATAACGGTCACGCGCTCGTTGCCCTCGAACACAGCCTTGCAGTTATCGTAATCAGCCTCGTTGCAGCACATCACAACGGGGGTGAACTCGGAAATGGCATTCGCGATGCCAGCATAGGTTCGCTGGGCAGGCACCGCACCGAAAGCAAACGTATCAGGGCGGTTCGGCCAGCCCATCCACACACGATCTTGGGGAGCGAACTCGGCCGGCATGTAGAAGCCATCGGCTTTGGGCGTGGAGTCGGATTCGGGAATAGCATACATTTCAGTACCTCCAATGAGAGTCCGAAGGCCTGCTTGATCACCGATGACCAGGCAGGCCTTCGTGAAAATGCAATCGAATGGCATCCGTCGACGGAACTGGTTCAATGTCAACTGGATGCAAGCAAACTACTTCCTAAAAATCGTAGTTGCGGATGCGAGGGGTGAGCAGGTCCTCCACCTTGCCGCGGTAGTAATTCTCCAGGTACTCGCTCGTGTTGCGGCGAAGCGGCCACAGGATGTACACGAGAATACCGCGCTGAGCATACAGCCGGTTCTCGCCCAGGGGCAACAGAGCAGACTGAGGGCCATCCCAAACCGCATCGGTCATCTCCCAGTTGCGGTTGCCGGGCAGGTAATGCAGAACCCAGGCATGCTTCGGCGCGCGAGCCATAAGCTCCTCGTTGATCTGAAACTTCGGATAGAAGACCTTGAAAGCCTCTTCCTCAGACACGCCCATCTTATGGTAGTTCACAACCCCCGTGTAGAAGAAATCGGTCTCAGGAGCGTACTCGTACGGATCCTCAGTGCAGATGATCTCGCCATTGCCATCCTCGGCGGCCTGGGCGCGGCACTTTGCCAGCAGCTCATCAGAAGGCCAGTACTTCTTCGGCGCGGCGCAAATCACGCGAATACCCAAACGCGGGAACAGGGACAGGTGATCCATGAATACGCAGTCGAAGCCGTCGGCGCCATCACCTAGCCACATAAAGGTGCAGTCGGAGAGCTTCTTGCCCTTCGGCTTGCGCTCGATCATGGTGATCAGATCGGCGATGACCTGCGTAGGATGATGCTGCTCCTGGCTGCCGAAGCCGTCGGACTGGAACTCGGCACAGGACATGCCGCTGATAACGGGAACAGTAGAGTTGGCAACGACCTCATCGATAACACGCTGGCTCAGGCTGCGGATCATGATGGCATCGGCCATAGAAGAGATAATCGCCGCCGTCTCAGCAATATCCTCTTGACCGGATCCGGCATGCAGGGAGCTGCCATCGAGGAACATAGCATGACCGCCAAGCTGTTCCATCGCGGTTTCGAAGCTCACGCGCGTGCGGGTCGACTGCTGGTCGAACATCATCGCGAGGCTGATATTCTTGAGCAAAGGAAGGCGAACGCCCTTCTCCTCCATCTCCTTCATCAGCAGGCAAACATCAAGCAGCTCGTTGATTTGGTCCACGCTCCAGTCACTTAGACGGTTCATGTCCATGTAATGCTCATGTTTCATAACCTTCGCTCCTTCTTTCATTGCCATTCGTCTCCTGACGAATACCGGTAATTTGAATCCCCTTCTCTGAGATCCAGCGATTCAAACTTTACAAAGGAGCCCGGGTAACCCTCAATCATCCTCTGATATCATTATTCAAGAGTGTCCAACGGGGCCACTGTTTCTGACTCGAAATAGCCATATCATAGTACATGCCGTAACAATACAGGGCCAACGGATAGTCTCCATTGGCCCTGCGTCTCTGACAGAGGGATGCAAACTTACGGCACAATACAAATCGCGCGATACGCGACCAGTCAAATTTACGACACCAGCGTCCCTTGCGCGGCCAAGACCGCCTGGGACATCTGGTAGGACAGCACCACAACACCCAGAAGCACAACGGTCACGACGACCTTCACCGCCACATGCCAGGTGCAGGAGCCGCGCCACATCAGCACGAGCCCCACAGGCCAGAAGATCACGAGGAAGAAGATGATCCAGAAGGTCTGCTCGTACCACTTCTTCTCGTCGTCGGTGGTGACGATCTCGTTGGCCTGCTCGCGGGTGCGCCCCTGGCCGCGGTGCGTCCAGTCGCCGTAGCTGCGGCCGTTCTCGTCCTTGAAGATGCCCATGGAAAATCCCTTCGTCAATGTTGACCTTACAACTTTTGGTTGGGATTCTACCATTGCCTCCGCGCAGGGGCGCCCGAGCGCCACCCCTGTCACGAACCCGTCACAGCCAAACACCGCTTACAACCTGTATTCTCGAAGAAGATTCTCAACCGCCACAGGGTCAGCCATAACGGAAAGGGCGTCTTCAGCGCGGCCATCTTCTGCCAGCTTGGCCGCAAGAGCAGCCATCCTGGCAACGCCCTCGGCACGACCCTCAGCGCGGCCCTCGGCACGGCCCTCAGCGCGGCCCTCGGCGCGGCCCTCGGCCAGGCCTTCCTCGCGGCCCTCGGCAATACCCTCGGCGCGGCCTTCTGCCAAGCCTTCGGCGATGGCATCAGCGCGGGCCTCTTCCAGCAAATCTCTTACGGTCATCACGGAGGCCACCCACTCTCTATCCTCATTGGCCGTGGAAACTGCGGCGTCCATGGCGCTCACGAGCTTGTCATCTGGCGCTACGGAGCCTCTTTGAATATATTCTAGCAGATTACGCAGCCCCTCATTGGGCGCGGCAGCGGCGGCCCGTGCGTTCAGCACCACCCACGTGGAGCCGGTTTGAGCCGCAAGGGCCGGATTCTCCCGGCAAAGACGGTCGAAGGTGTACACGGGAAGGCCTGCGCCGGGCCAGTCGAAATCGCAGGCAAAGATGATGTAGCTGTCGCGCAAATCCCTCCACGACGAGCCCTGGTCGAGCAGCCCGGAATCGATGCTCGCTTGATAGTAGCGCAGACGGCGCCCCAAATCGGCATGGGGATTGGCTTGCATCTCCACATCGATGACGCCCAAAGCCGTCTCAGCGTACACATCGAGCCGCACCCCGCGGGATGCCACGGCGGGCTGGAGCACCTGCTCCCGGTTGAGATAGGAGATGGAACCCACTTCGGTACCGAGAACGCGCTCTAAAAAGCCCCGGCAAATATCCTCGCGGCAGAGCACGCGTCCGAACATGAAGTTGTTGGATATGGTAATACGGCTGGTCATGGCAGCCCCCTTTCCTCTCGGCGGCTGTCCCCGTCTCCGGGTTAGGGGCTCCCCAGCCTCAGTTTCACCACTGGTGAAATTGTAAGAACATTTGTTCCATTATAAGATCGTGAGACAGCAAATGCAAGAGGAAAAAAGTACTACTTTGAAAAGAGAGGCCCCCTTCTAAACGAAGGGCCGCCCCTTTCAGGACGGCCCTTCGCGGCGCAAGGCAAAATTGACGACTTCGCTTCCCTACCCCAGCTTCTTCGCCAGAAGCTCGTTGATGATCTTGGGGTTGCCCTGGCCGCGCATGGCCTTCATGCACTGGCCTACGAAAAACCCGATGAGCTTGTCGTTGCCGTCGCGGTAACGGGCCACTTCGTCGGGGTTGGCGGCAATCACCTCGTCCACCACCGCTTCGATGGCGCCGGTATCGGACACTTGCTTCATACCGCGGGCCTCTACAATGGCCTCGGGGTCGGCGTCCTCGTCCATGATGGCGGCGAACACCTCCTTGGCCTGCTTGGAGGAGATGGCATCGGCGACCGTCAGCTTCACGAGGGCCACCGCGCGGGCGGCCGAGAGCGGCGTGGCGACCAGCGCCTCGCCCTCGTGGGCATTGAGCCATGCCGTCACATCGTTGATGATGAGGTTCGCAAGCGGCTTGGCGAACGCGCCGCCGTCGGCCTCGGCGGCAGCCAGCGCCATGCACTCGTCGAAGAAGTCTGCGGTAGCGCGGTGTTCCACCAGGTGGCGAGCATCGTAGGAGGTGAGCCCGAAGTCAGCGGCATAGCGGGCCGCCTTCTGGTCGGGCAGCTCGGGCAGCTTGGCCCGCACCCCTTCGATGAACTCGTCGGTGAGATCATAGGGCGCCAAGTCGGGCTCGGGGAACAGGCGGTAGTCGTCGGCGGTCTCCTTCACGCGCATGACAATGGTGCGCTTGGCGGACGGGTCCCAGTGGCGCGTCTCCTGGTAGACGACGCCCCCCTCTTCCAGCACCTCGGCCTGACGGCAGATCTCATAGGCCAAGCCGTCGTGGAGGTTCTTGAAGGAGTTCATGTTCTTCAGCTCGGTCTTGGTGCCGAAAGCGGTGGTGCCGCGACGGCGCAGGGACACGTTGCCATCGCAGCGAAGGCTACCTTCCTCCATGGAGCAGTCGGAGATACGTAAGGCCAGGTAAATCTGGCGCAGCTTCTGCATGAACAGGCGCGCCTCCTCGGGCGTGCGCAGGTCGGGCTCGGTCACCAACTCGATCAAGGGCGTGCCGGCACGGTTGTAGTCTACCAGCGAGTGCGTGGCCCCGGCGATGCGGCCCTCCCCGCCGCCGAGGTGCACCATCTTGCCGGCGTCCTCTTCCATGTGGATGCGGGTGATGCCCACATGGGCCACGTACCCGTCCTCGGTGCGCGTGATGTTGCCGTCGCGCTCACCGGGCGCGAGCGCGTCCAGGCGGTAGCGCTCAGCGGCCCCGCGGCCGTCCACATCCAGATCCAGATGGCCGCGCATGCAGAAGGCGATGGGACCCTGGGTGGTCTGGAAGTTCTTCGCCATATCGGGGTACATGTAGTTCTTGCGATAGAACATCGAGTGCTTCTCGATATCGCAGTTGGTGGCCAAACCCGCCAGCACGATGGACTCGATGGCGGCGCGGTTGGGCACGGGAAGCGCCCCGGGCAGCCCCAGGCACACCGGGCAGGTGTGGGTGTTGGGGGCCGCGCCGAACTCCAGCTTGCAGCCGCAGAACATCTTCGTCTCCAGAGTGGTCAGCTCGGCGTGGATCTCCAGGCCGATGACGGCCTCCCAGGTCTCGAATACCTCTTCCAGCGTCTTCATTTACGCACCCACCTTTCCGTCGGCGTAGTCGGGGGCCACCGGCGCCGGACCGTAGACGGTCTCCAGGGCCGCTGCGGCGCGGAGCATGTTCGCGTCCTTGAAGGGCGGCGCGATGAGCTGCACGCCCACGGGCAGGCCCGTGTCGGCGCCCAGGCCCACGGGCACGGACATGCCGCCGTTGCCGGCGATGTTGATGGAAATGGTGAACATGTCGCCCAAATACATCTCGGTGGGATCACCGATCTCGCCGAGCTTGAAGGCCGTGCGCGGGGCCACCGGCGCGAGGATGCAGTCCACCGACTCGTAGGCGACGGCAAAGTCGCGGGTGATGAGGGTGCGCACCTGCTGGGCCGGGTAGTAGTACGTGTCGTACACGCCGGCCGACAGAAGGTAGCTGCCGAGCATGATGCGGCGGCGCGCCTCGGGCCCGAAACCGCGGGCGCGGCTGGCCTCGTACTGGCTGCCCAGGTCCTTGTGGCCCGGATCGCAGTAGCCGTAGCGCACCGAATCGAAGCGGGCCAGGTTGCTGAAGGCCTCGCAGGGACCCAGCACGTAGTAGGCGCTCATGGCCGCCTGGGCATGGGGCAGCTCCACTTCCACGAGCTCGGCGCCCATCCTCTCCAGGGCGAGGGCGGCCTCTTGGGTCTTGGCCCTCACCTCGGGGGCCAAGCCGGCGGCTTCCAAGAACGCGGGCACGACACCAATCTTCATGCCGCGCACCCCCTCGGCGAGGTTCGCCGTGAAGTCCACGTCGCTCGGCTGGCTCGTGCAGTCCAACGCGTCGCGGCCGGCGATGGCGTTCAGAACGAGCGCCGCGTCTTCTACCGAGCGGGCGAAGGGGCCCACCTGGTCCAGCGAGCTGCCGAAGGCCACCACGCCGTAGCGCGAGACCACGCCGTAGGTGGGCTTCACGGCCACCAGGCCGCAGAAGGAGCCGGGCTGGCGGATGGAGCCGCCGGTGTCGGAGCCGAGGGACACGGGCACGAGGCCCGCAGCCACAGCCGCGGCGCTGCCGCCCGAGGAGCCGCCGGGCACGCGCTCGGTATCCCACGGGTTGCGCGTAGGCCCGAAGGCGGAGGTCTCGGTGGAGCCGCCGAAGGCGAACTCGTCCATGTTCAGCTTGCCGATGGGCAGCGCCCCGGCCCGCAAGGTGCGCTCCACACAGGTGGCGGTGTAGGGCGACACGTAGTCGCGCAGCATGTTCGAGGCACAGGTGGTGTGAGTGCCCGTCAGGTTCAGGTTGTCCTTGTAGCCCACAGGCACGCCGGCCAGAGGGCCCATCTCGGCCAGGCGCCCCTCGGCGATGGCCCCGTCGATGCGGGCAGCAGCATCCAGGGCCAGCGTCTCGGTGGTCTCCAGGAAGGAATGCACTACCCCGTCGGCGGCCTCAATGCGCTCGAAGGTGCCGCGCGCCACCTCGGCAGCGGAGAACTCCTTGGCGGCGAGCCCCGCCTGGAGCTCGCCGATGGACATGCTTCCGAACGGCGCTGCCATTAGCGGTCACCCCCCTCACCCAGAATGGACGGAATGAGGAAGCTGCCGCCCTCCTGCTTCGGGGCGTTCTCCAAGGCCACGGCCTGGGTGAAGCTGCCGCGCACCGCGTCGTCGCGCATGACGTTCGACAGATCGCCGATAGGATGGAACGTGGGCTCCACGCCATCCAAGTCGAACTCGGTGATGGGCGCGAGGCTGTCGATGATGGCGTTCAGGTCGGCCGTCATGGCGACGACCTCCTCCGCCGTAAGGCCAATGCGGGTGTACTCGGCAATGCCCCGCACATCAGCCTCGGAAAGATGCTGCGTCATGGCTGAGCGCTCCTTCTCGATTTCCGTAAGTCAACCGAATTATGATAGCAAAAGGCCGCTTCCCGAACGGCGGCACCCACCCCAAGGGCGAAGATTTAACAGGATGGATGCTCTCGACAGCCGATTTGGCGCAAATTGTCGGTTCCGGTGCAAAGTAAAAGCCCTTTTGCTTCGCGGGCGGGAGAAAATGGCGCGAATTGCCGGTTATGGTGCAGTAATTCGCATGCAGCGCCGCACGTTCCCCCTCTTGTTGCACCGGAATCGACAATTTGCGCCATTTCAGCGCCTGAGCCCTACAGTCCCCGCATCTGGGCGACGGTATCCAAGGCGGTTCGGGTGATGGACTCGCCTTCGGGCGCGTAGACGGCCAGGCAGGGAAAGCTCGGCTTGGCGGACATGAGGGCGCCCGCCTCCAAGCCGAACGACCTCTCCAAGTGTGCGAGTACCGCGCGCACGTTGGCCTTGGTCATGCCCGCGCGGCGCAAGGGCGACACTATCCCGGCCTCAGCGAGCGCCTTGAAGCCGGGGCGACGCGCAGGGTCATCGGAGGCATTGGTGCCGTCGACGATGACCGTGAAGCCGTCGGTGCCAGCCGCCTCGCGCACCTTCTGGAAGATGAAGCGCTTGCAGCGGTAGCAGCGGTCGGGCTGGTTCTCGCAGATTTCGGCCTGCGCAAGCACGTCGGCCTCCACCACCGTAAGCGGCACGCCCAGCGCCTCGGCCACACGCCGGGCGTCATCCAGCTCGAAGGCCGGTTGGAAGGCAGTCTTCACCAGGTAGGCACGCACTTCGCAGCCCGCCAGCTTCGCCGCCGCCAGCAGAAGCGACGAATCGCAGCCGCCGGAGAAGGCCACGGCCAGCCTCGGCTCCCGAAGCAAGTACATCTCCAACGGCTCGCCGAACAGATGCTGACCGGGCCCCACATCCTCGGTGTCCTCGGCGATATGCGCCTCGTAATCGGCGGCCGTGCGGTTCTCCTCCAGCGAGCCAGCCTTCCTCACATCCATGGGAACACCCACCGCAATCTCTCCTTCCATGCACGCGGACGGCCCGAAGGCCGCCCGCCCGGCCTGCCCGGCCCATAACCGCCGCAGGCAATCATTCGATTTCGTTTAGCGCAGCGTGATGCCCTCGGGCAGCTCGACGGCACGCCAGTCGTCGTCGGCTTTCTCGTCGCGCTCGACGACCTCCTCGATCGTCGCCGGCTTCTCCTCCTCGACGCTGCCGAAGGCGGCACGGAAGGCATCCACGTGCATGCGGGGCACGGCGAACACCACCCGGGGCACCGCGCCGGGATGCTCGCCGATCCACGTGCAAATCAACTCGATCACCTGCGCAGACGGGTATCCGTTACGCCCGCAGCCGAAGGCGCCCATGATGAGCGTCTGCACGTTGTTGGCCGCGGCAATGCGGAAGATGGTCTCGATGCGATCGGCAAGCGCCTTGTCGCACTCGCGCTCGGAACGGTGGTTATCCAGTGCGTAAGCGCGAATGGGCTCGGCGATGACCAGCACGTCGGCGCGGCGCGTGTCCCCCTCGCGGGAGAACAGCACCTCGGGCACGTACAGGGCGCGGTCGGTGAACAGCGAGCCACGACGGTAATCGCGGTTCTTGTCGTAGAAGTCGCGTTTGTGGGCACAAAGCACCGGGTACAGGTTGCTCTCGGAACACAGGATCTGCTCGGGGCCGAAGGCGCCGTCCTCGTAGGCGCCGCCGGGACGCGTGAAGGCGCCGGGATCCACGATCATCGTCTTGCCCTCGCCGTCGCGGTACAGCGCCTCGGGAGCGAACGACGTCACCACCTTCGTCACCGTCTCGGTCGCCGCCGGCGCAGCAGCTGGGCCGTCATCGACAGGCGCATCCGCCGCTTCCGCAGCGGCCGCCTCGGCCATCTCCTCAGCCGCGACGGCCTCTTCGCGCGCTTCCTCGTTGCCCACCTGGGCACCGTCGGCGTCGGCCTCGGCCATCGCCGCGGCCTTCTTCGCTGCGGCGGCCGCCTCGGCACCCCACAGCAACCTGCGGCCCTCGCCCTCCTCGTAGATGCGGGCAGCTTCAATGGCCTCGTCGGTTTCCTTTCCGAAGGCCGCCTTCATCAGCCCTGTGTGCCGCACCGCCTCTCGCCGGCGCTCCTCACGCTGCGCTTCCCTATCGGGTCTCCCGCCCCTGCGCTCACGCCCGTTATCTCGATCGCTGAAACCCGCCATCCGGCACTCCTTTCCGCCAAAGCGACACAGCAGGGGATGCCCGCCCCCTGCTCTTATACGTTAAATTTGAAGTGCATGACGTCGCCGTCCTGGACGACGTAGTCCTTGCCTTCTTGACGCAGCTTGCCGGCATCGCGGCAGCCCTTCTCTCCGCCCAGGGCCACATAGTCCTCGAAGCTGGCCGTCTCGGCCTTGATGAAGCCGCGCTCGAAATCGGTGTGGATGACGCCGGCGGCCTGGGGGGCCTTCGCACCTATAGGGATGGTCCAGGCGCGGGTCTCGGTCTCGCCGCTCGTGAAGTAGCTCTGCAGGCCCAAGAGCGCATAGGCCTCGCGGATGAGGCGGGCCAGGCCGCTCTCGGCAAGCCCCAGGGCCTCCATGTACTCCTTCGCCTCGGCCGGGTCCATCTCGGCCAGCTCGGCGATATCGGCCTCCACCTTCGCGGAGATGGGCACGGGCACACAGCCGTCGATCTCGGGCAGCTCGGCATCTACCGCGCCCTCGTCGACGTTGGCGATGTAGAGCATCGGCTTCATGGTGAGCAGGTGCAACTCGTAGATGGCCGCCACCTCGTCGTCGGTCAGCCCCAACGTACGGGCGCGATGACCCTCGTTCAGGCCCTCGAGCACCTTTTTGGCGACCTCCAGCTTCGCCACGCCGGCCTTGTCGCGCTTGGCCTCCTTCTCCAGACGCGGGATAGCCTTCTCCACCGTGGCGATGTCGGCCAAAATAAGCTCGGTCTTGATGGTGTCCACATCGGAGAGCGGATCCACCTTGCCGGCCACATGGGTCACATCCGGGTCGCCGAAGAAGCGCACCACCTCGGCGATGGCGTCGGTCTCGCGGATGTTCGCGAGGAACTGGTTGCCCAGGCCCTCGCCCTGGGAGGCGCCAGCCACAAGCCCGGCGATATCCACGAACTCCACCGTGGCGGGCACGATCTTCGCCGGATGGTCGATCTCGGCCAGCGCGTCCAAGCGCTCGTCGGGTACCGGCACGATGCCGACGTTGGGCTCGATGGTGGCGAACGGGTAGTTGGCGGCCAGGCCGCCCTTGTTGGTCATCGCCGTGAACAGCGTGGACTTGCCCACATTGGGCAGCCCCACGATACCGATTGAGAGAGCCATGGAAATCCTTCGATCCGATTGGTTTCAGTGATTGACTATCCTACCGCAAAACAACGAAGAGCGCCCACGGGGGCGCCCTTCGCCATGGAATTCTAACGGGCCTGCGACGCTACATCGCAAAGAGCCCGAATTGCGCGGCCACGTAGGCCACCAGGATGATGATGACGAGCACCGGGGCGATGTACTTGATCATGATCGTCCAGGCACCGGCGGCGGTGAACTTGCTGGAGATGCGCACCTCGTCGATGATGGCCTTGGGCTTGATGATCCAGCCGACGAACACGCAGGTGAGCAATGCCACGATGGGCATGAGCACCGAGTTGGAGATGAAGTCGGCGAAGTCGAGCATGGAACTGCCGGCCCCGAGCGGCTCGATGAAGGAGGCTACGTTGTAGCCAGCATTGATGATGCCGCCGGCGATGACCACGAACGCGATCACGATGCCGAGGGCCTTCCCGCGGGAGCACTGCAGGCCGTCGTGCACGATGGAGACGAGAGTCTCCACGAGGGAGATGGCACTCGTGAGAGCGGCGAATAGCACCAGCAGGAAGAACAGAAAGCCGATGATGGTGGCCATGCCGCCCATGTCGACAAACACCGTGGGCAGCGTCACGAACATGAGGGAGGGGCCGGCCTTGGCGGCCACGGCGTCACCGGAGCCCATGGCCACGAAGGCCGCGGACACGATGAGCAGGCCGGCGATGAAGGACACGCCCAAATCGAAGCCGCCGATGCGCAGCACCGAAGAGGTGAGGCTGTCCTGCTTGCGCATGTAGGAGCCGTAGGTGATCATGATGCCCATGGCCAGCGACAGGCTGTAGAACATCTGGCCCAAAGCACCGATGACCAGCTCCGGCGAGAACTTGCTGAAGTCCGGCGTGAGGTAGTACAGCGCTCCCTCCACGGCACCGGGCATGGTGAGCGTGTAGATGGCAATGCCGATGGCCATGATGATGAGCGCCGGCATCATGAACAGGTTCGCCTTCTCGATACCGCCCTTCACGCCCAGGCCTACGACCACGAACACGATAGCCATGAACAGGAGCATCCAGATGTAGCTCTCCGCGCTCGAGGTAATGAAGCCGGTGAAGAAGTCGCCGCCGTCAGCGAGGGCAGCCGGCCCGTTCACCAGGTAGGCGGCCGTGTACTTCGTCACCCAGCCGCCGATGATGCAGTAGTACGGCGTGATGATGAAGGGAACCGCCGAGGCCAGAATGCCGATGAAGGCGTACTTCTTGCCGAAGCTCTTGAAGGCGCCGATGGCGGACTGGCCGGTCTTGCGGCCCAGGGCCGTCTCCAACAGCAGCAGCGACACACCGAAGGTGAACACGAGCACCAGGTACGTGATAAGGAAGGTGCCGCCGCCGTACTTCGCCGCCAGATAGGGGAAGCGCCACATGTTCCCCAGACCCACCGCCGAGGCGGCCGCGGCCAGAATAAAGGCCCACTTCCCCGACCAGGAAGCGCGCTGCTTCTTCATTTCTCCTGCCATGGTTGTCCTTTCCCATTTCCAGGCACTCCCCTGTGCCTTTCCCAACAAGCGGAACGGGCGGCTGCATCGCGCTCGCGGTGCAGCCGCCCGTCGAAACCGTGTGATTATAGCGTGAAACCGCTGAGAGACGCCCGCTTTTCCGGGGAAAGGGGCGGCTCGCCGGGGGCGAGGGTGCGGGATACTCCGATTCACTCAGTCGGCGGCTCCGACCCCCGGGCCCTTACTCGAAGAGCTCTGCGGCGCGCTCCAGCTCGCCCACGATGGCGATGTGCTGGGGGCACACGCTCTCGCAGGAGCCGCACTGGATGCATGCGCTCGCCTTGCCGGCGCCGGTGTTCCAGTTGTAGTTCTCCTGGGCGCGGTAGGCGTCGCCCATCTGGTCGTAGATGTTGAGCGACTGCATAATGGTGTTGATGTGCACCCCTTCCGGACAGCCCTTCATGCAGTAGCGGCAGTCGGTGCAGGGGACGCCGGGCAGGGCCGCGAGCGCCGCGCGGGCCTCGTCGATCACCCCGTGCTCTTCGGCCGTAAGCGGCACGCCGTCCCTCATAATGGCCACGTTCTCGGCCACCATCTCCGGCGTGTTCATGCCCGAGAGCACCGCGATCACGCCCGGCAGCGAGCCGGCGAAGCGCAGGGCCCAGGACGCGAGCGGGGCGCCCGGCTCGGCCGCGCGGAGAATATCGGCCACAGGATCGGGCAGCTTCACGAGGGTGCCGCCCTTCACCGGCTCCATGATGACCACGGGCAGGCCGCGCTCTCGGCACACTTCGAAGCAGCGGCGCGACTGGATGATGTCGCTCTCCCAGTCCACGTAGTTCACCTGGATCTGCACGAAGTCCACCTCGGGGTGCGCATCCAGCACCTTCTCCAGCTCCTCGGCGTTGTCGTGGATGGAGAAGCCGAACTGCTTGATCTTGCCCTCGGCCTTCTTCTCGGCGCAGAACTCCCACAGGCCGTACTCCTCGAAGCCGGCCGTGAGGGACTCGCCCAGATTGTGCAGCAGGTAGTAGTCGAAGTAATCCACGCCGCACTCCGCCAGGGAGGTGTCGAACATGGAGCGGGCCTCCTCGGCGTTCTTGGCAAGCCAGGCCGGCAGCTTCGTGGCGATGGTGAACGATTCGCGCGGGTAGCGCTCCACAAGGGCCTTGCGAAGGGCCCATTCAGACTTGCAGCCGTGGTAGCCGCGGGCGGAATCGAAGTAGGTGAAGCCCGCGTCCATGAAGATATCCACGAGCTCGCAAACTTTGTCGATGTCGATGGACGCGGGATCGTCCGCATCCCTGAGCGGCAAGCGCATGAACCCGAATCCGAGCGGCGCCAGCTTGTCGACCTTCTCCATGAAAGACCCCCTTCTTTTTATGCGCACGCGCAAAATATAAGTAAGGCCATCATAGCAGGTTAGTACGCCACACTCCAGAAGACGAGGCCCTTTGCCGGAGCGTTCTCGCCAGCGGCTTGGCGGCTCCGGGCGGCGAGCACCTCGGCCACCCAGCCGGGGTCACGCTGGCCGCGGCCCACCATGGCGAGCGTCCCCACGATGGTGCGCACCATGGAGTGGAGGAAGGCATTGCCCCGCACGGTGATGACCCGGTGCGGCTCGCCTAAGATCTCCTCGGCGGCGATAGAGATCTCGCTCACATTCCGGCACGTGGGCTTGCCCACGGCCGAGGCGGCCATGCAGAAGCTCTTGAAGTCGTGCTCGCCGATAAGGTACGCCGCCCCGCGCTCCATGGCGGCGATATCCAGGTTCGGCCCCACGTACCAGGCAGTGCGCTCGGTGAACACCGGCGGGGTGTCGCCCGTGGCGAGGAAGTACCGGTACTCGCGCCACTGGGCATCGAAGCGAGCCGAGAAGCCGCGGGGCCGCTCATCCACCGAGCGTACCACGATGCCCTCGCCGGTAAGCGCATTCAGCGACCGGCGCAGGTTGTGCAGGCTGCGACCGCGCAGCTCGTCGCTGTCCACCTCAAAGGAGACCACCTGCCCGCGCGCGTGCACCCCCGCATCGGTGCGGCCGGCGCACACCACGTCCACCGGGCGGCGGAACAGCAGGGCCAGGGCCTCTTCCAGCTCCCCCTGCACCGTGCGCTGCCCTGGCTGCTTCGCGAACCCCGCGAAGGGAGCCCCATCATAGGCCACCGTGCACGACAGCGTCTGCTCTCGCTCGCATTCAGCAGCCCGCTCTTCCAAGGTGGGACGATGTATCTCCGCGATCCTACGCAATCAAGGCCTCCGGGCCGAACAGGTCGCGTATCTCGGCCTTCATGATGGGCGAGCGGGCATCTACCGAGACCGGCAGCTCGGCGCGGAACTTGCGGCCGTCGGCCTGCTCCACAAGCAGTACCACCCCGTCACGGCCGGGGAACTGGCGCAGAATGCGGCTCAGATTGGCCGAGCGGCTCTGGTCGAAGGAGCGCGAGGGCACCTGCAGCTGCAGGTGGCTCGGCCGCGCATCTTCCTCGCGCAGCTCAAGGGCCTCCAGCTCGAAGGCCATGATCTGGCTGCCGCGGTCGTTTACCTCGAATTTGCCCTTCACCTTCACGATGGCGTCGTCACGAATGGCCTCAGCGTTCTCATCGTACTTGAAGCAGATGCATTCCACATGGCCGGTGGTGTCCTCCAGGGTGAACGTGGCCATCTTCGTCTGACGCTTGGTCAGCTTCACCACCACATTGGACACCATGCCCACGAAGATGGCGTTGCGGATCTCGGCGGTGCGCTCGGCCAGATCGCCCAGGGAGAACTTCGTCATGCGGGACAGCGCTCCCTCGTAGGGCGCCAAGGGATGCTCGGACACGTAGATGCCCATGATCTCCTTCTCGTAGGCGAGCTTCGTGCGCTTGTCCCACTCCACGCCGTCCGGCTCGGGCACGTCCTCCTGGAAGCCCGAATCGGCATCGTCGGCGAATAAGTCGAACATGGACACCTGGCCCCGGTCGCGGTCCTTCTGGCGCTTCGCCGCGCCCTCGAGCATCGGCGTCTCCTCGATGAAGTGCATCATCTGCTTGCGCGTGTAACCGGTGGAGTCGAAGGCGCCGCCCTTCACGAGGGCTTCCAGGGTCTTGCGGTTGTAGGCCTTCGCGTCCACGCGGTTCACGAAATCGTGCAGCGACGAGAACGGGCCATTCTCCTCGCGCTCCTCGATGATGGCGTCGGCCACGTTCTTGCCCACGCCGCGCACGCCTACCAGGCCGAAGCGGATACCCTCGGCTACCGGCGTGAACTCCGCGCGGGACGAGTTGATGTCCGGCGGCAGCACCGGCGTGCCGTTGTGGTTGCAGCTGGCGATGTAGCGGATGAGCCGGTCGGTGTTGCCCATGTAGCTGGTGAGCACAGCGGCCATGAAGTCGTTCGGATAGTGCGCCTTCAGGTAGGCCGTGCGCATCACGAGGATGGCGTAGGCGGCCGAGTGCGACTTGTTGAAGGCGTACTTGGCGAACTTCTCGGCATCTTCCCAGATCTTCTCGGCGATCTCCAGGGCATAGCCGTTCTCCACGGCGCCAGAATTCCAGTCGGCCTGGAGTTGGCGCATGACATCGAGCTTCTTCTTGCCCATGGCCTTGCGCAGCTTGTCGGCCTTGCCGGCAGAGAAGCCCGACATGGCCATGGACACCTGCATGATCTGCTCTTGGTAGACCATGGTGCCGAAGGTCTCCTCCAAGATGGGCCGCAGGCGCTCGTCGTAGTAGTGGGCCGGGGTCTTGCCGCTGGCCACCTTGATGTAGTCCTCCACCATGCCGGACTCCAGCGGGCCCGGGCGGTTCAGGGCGATAGAGGCCACAACGTCAGAGAAGCGCGTGGGGGGCAGGCGCTTGAACAGGCTCACGTACAAGCTGCCCTCCACCTGGAACAGGCCGTCCATGTTGCCCGACTGCATGAGCTTGAAGGCGAGCGGATCGTCGGTGGGAATCTCCTCGGGAATGATCTTCTCGCCGGTGCGCTCCAGGATGTTCTTGCAGGCAATGGACAGCACGTCCAAGGTGCGCAGACCCAGGAAGTCCATCTTCAACAGGCCCAGGTCGGGCGTGTAATGGCCGTCGTACTGGGTGATGATGCCGCCGCCCTTGGTGTCGCGCTTCATGGGCACGTGGTCGCTCATGGGATCGCGGCAGATGATGGTGGCGCAGGCATGCACGCCCTCGCCGCGCACATGGCCCTCGATGGAGCGAGCCGCGTCGATGATGGTCTTCACGTCCGGGTCGGTGTCGTAGGCCTTCTTGAGGTCGGGGTTGGTGTCGAGGGCCTTGTCGATGGTGATGCCCAGCTCGTCGCCGATCATCTTGCAGATGCGGTCGCCCAAGCCGTAGGCCGCCTTGCGGGCCATGTCGGCATCGAGCCCCTGGCCTAGCTTCAGCGTGCCCGACAGAACGCGGGCCGTGTCGCGCACGGCATTTTTCGCCTGCAAGGTGCCGAAGGTGATGACCTGGGACACGTGGTCCTCGCCGTAGACCTCCTTGATGTGGTTGATGACCTCTTCGCGGCGGCCCTGCTCGAAGTCGACGTCGATATCGGGCATCTCCACGCGCTCGGGCGAGAGAAAACGCTCGAACAGCAGGCCGTTGGTCAGCGGGTCCAAATCGGTGATGCCCATGGCATAGGCCACGATGGCGCCGGCAGCCGAGCCGCGACCCGGACCCACGCCGATGCCCTGGGAGCGGGCCCACTCGATGTACTCCTGCACGATGAGGAAGTAGGCCGGGAAGCCCTGTTGGATGATGATGCCCATCTCGTAGTCGGCGCGCTCCTGGGCATCAGCGGGCACCGGCGTGCCGTAGCGCTTCTCCAGCCCCTCCTGCACGCGCGTGCGGAACCACGACTCCTCGGTCTCTCCCTCAGGGAGGGGGAAGCGCGGCAGGATGGAGTCGCGCTCAAGCACCACGTTGCACTTCTCGGCCACCTCCACCGTGTTGTCGCAGGCTTCGGGAAAATCGGCCAGAGCCTCGCGCATCTCGGCCTCGGTCTTCATGTAGAACTGATCGTTCTCGAACTTCATGCGCTTCTCTTCGTTCACCATGGCTCCGGTGCCGATGCACAGCATGATGTCCTGGGCGCGAGCGTCCTCCTTCAGAAGATAGTGAAAGTCGTTGGTGGCGATGGTCTTTAAGCCCGCCTCCTTGGCCACGGCCGTCAGCTGGTGGTTCAACTCGGTCTGGGTGAAGCCGGCGTCGGTGCGCACGCCCTGGTTCTGCAGCTCGATGTAGAAGTCGCCCTCATCAAAGCAGCTGGCGAACTTCTTCGCCCACTCCACGGCGTCCTCGAAGCGGCGGTCGTCCAAAAGCTTCGGGATGATGCCGCCGATGCAGGCCGAGGTGCCGATGATGCCGCGACCGTACTTCTGCAGCATGGAGAAGGTGGTACGGGGCTTGTAGTAGAAGTTGTCCACATGAGACTCGCTGACCAGCTTCAGCAGATTGTGGTAGCCCTCGTTGGTCTTGGCCAACAGCAGCAGGTGGTACAGCTTCGGCTTCACATCCTTGCGCAGCGACTCGTCGGCGGTGAAATACACCTCGCAGCCGAAGATGGGCTTCACGCGAACGCCGGTCTCCTTTTCCACAGCATCGCAGGCGTCGGAGAGCTCCACCACGCCGGACATGACGCCGTGGTCGGAGATGGCCACAGCCGGCATGCCCAGCTCTGCGGCGCGGCGCACCATGTCCTTCACATGGGTCAGGCCATCGAGCAGCGAGTACTCGGTATGGTTGTGCAGGTGTACGAATGCCATAGGGTGTCAGCCCCTTCGATAAGGTCGGCGGCGCACGGGTTCAGTTATGGTGTGGTTATGCGCGCTGTGTCTGAAATGCTGGGCCGTAGGGGCATCGCGGCCGCAGACGTTATCCGCCGTGCCGCTCCCCTTCCGGTCGCTCTCAAGTTCCTTTATTGCTCGGGTGCCATGATACCAGCCCACCGCCCTCTCCCGCGCGAACAAACCATGAGATTTGCGTGGATTGCCAAGGGGTGGAGCGGAAAGGAAGAAGCGGGCGGCAACTTCCGTGTGCCCCATCGTTAAATAAAGATTACCGCGGCCACGCAGAGGAAGAGTTCCCGGATCTCGATTCCGCTTTGACCTCGGGTGCACTAGAGGCAGCTCGAAATTGGCGCGAAGAGGCGTTTTGGTGCATTGAGAGGCGGAGAGGCGCACCTCGTACGACCTGGAAAGCCCGAAACGTGCCTGTTTGGGGCCAGAAACCCGCCGCCCGGGCCGAGAGAGAGGATCTGCAGATTGGCCGCACCAAAACCGTTCTTTTGCGCCAATTTCGATCCGCATGCCTACAGCCCGCCTATCGTCACGGCAAGATGGGGGCCATCCTTCGCGGAGCTCTATCAACCTTGGTTTAGCAGAGGGCCTTATACCGATAAAACCCTTTCAGCGCAATAGCAGATACGGAACAAACCCTCCAAGAGGTGTTTAACAGAAATATTCTACCTGGTAAGTATCGCAATTTGTCGGCTACTGCCTTTATCGCCTCCTTTATGGGAGCCTCGAATTATGACCTGAAATTCGCAAATCGAGCGATATGACAAGGAAATCGATCAGGTTATTGCGAGGGAAATCAAAAGGGACAAGCTAAGCTTGTCGCGCTAGCCGCCACTCAGAAGGAACTGATGGAGAGCACCCTATCTGAGTTACAATATGCAAATTACCTGAATAGCCAAGTGACAGAACTTCTGGCTAATGGTAACGACATTTTAAGGAGCGCTCGAAACTGGACTGCAGTCAACGCGATTTTGAAAGCTAACGACATTACCCGCCAACGCAAAAAGGAGCCATCTTTCGAATACCTTCTCTCAGCCCATTTCTCGTAGCTCCCAATTTCGTACCTACCGGAACAGCCTTCACGAGAGGAGAACCGATGAACCAGCCGTCGTTCGAGTGGATTGACGCCTACGAGGCCCTTGCCAAGGAAGTGAGAAAGCGGGACACGCCGGAGGGCCGTGAAGAGCTTCTCGCCATCTGCTCTGAATGCCTGGGGAAAGACGACTGGACCTATATCGATCCACTCGCCATATTCCTCTCGTTCAATCGTTCTGGAAAAAACAGCGGGCAACGGCGAGTGCAGCAAATCCGCGCCCTTATGGACGCTTTTGGAATTACCGTCCCGTTCGACGGCGATCTTTCTGGCATTCCCACCGCCTATCAGCAGTTCGGAATCATCTCCCACAATCGCAACGACGCCGAGAAGAGCTGGCGGCTGTTCGATCTCGTGGTAGACCAGGGAAACGCAGTTCTCGACGACAGCGAGTTCATCGAGGCCATGAATCAAGTTGCCGCCCTCAATGGCAAGGTCAACTTCAACGACCTCACCAAAATTCTCTATATGCTTAATCCACACGTTTTCTTTCCCCTGCACCTGGCAAACAACGCGTTGGTCAAAACTCGCTTCGGAGTAGACAACCAGATCATTCGTCATTCCGCAGAAGGCTATGTGAACTACCTTCACCAGCTCAAAGAGGCTACCGACGAAGCTTTCTGGGAACTCTCGAACTCGGCAGATCCTCATTTCAGCGATATCCCCGAGCAGCAAGAATCATCCGAGGCACCTTGCAACGTCTCCTCTCGACAAGGAAGAAACATTATCCTCTACGGCCCTCCCGGCACAGGCAAAACCCACCATGTTGCCGCCACGGCATGGCTCATAGCCAACGGGAGGGATTGCTCGCCCTGTGCCCTGCGCAGCCTTTCACACGAAGACGAGGAGGCCGCCAAAGCTTGGTACGACGGCCAACTGCGCCAGACCAACGGGCAAGTGGCCTTCACCACTTTCCATCAATCATTTGGCTACGAGGAATTTATCGAAGGCATTCGCCCCCTCATTGCCGATGAAACTTCAGAGGGCGAAAGTGAGCTCACCTACCGATATGAGGATGGGATTTTCAAGTCTTTTTGCAAGAGAGCGGCCCGACCGATAGTTCTGGGCGGTGCTGAAGACCTCGGGCTTAACAGCAATCCTAATATCTGGAAAGTCTCACTTGACGGCACTGGGCCCAACCCTACTCGAACCGACTGTTTAGAGAACGGGCATATTCGTATCGGATGGGACGACTACGGGCCTACCATCACGGGAGAAATCGATTACAAAGACGGCGGCAAGCAAATACTCAACTATTTCGTCAATGTTATGCGACGGGGCGACATCGTACTGTCCTGCTATTCGGCGACCACCGTCGATGCCATCGGCGTCATAACCGGCGATCCCGAGTGGCACGAAGAATACGACAGGCTCAAGCGCCAACGTGCGGTGAAGTGGCTCGCGAAGGATCTGGCGCTTGACATTGTCGACGAGTTCAATTTGCCGACCATGACGCTCTCGACCATCTATCGATCGAAAATGAGCGTGGGAGACGCTCTGAAGGTGATCCAGGAGCACAATGGCGGAGACAGCATATCCGAGCCCAACGACAAGCCGTATATCTTCGTTATCGATGAGATCAATCGCGGCAATGTCTCGAAGATTTTCGGCGAGCTTATCACCCTCATAGAGGAATCGAAACGAGAAGGACAGCCGGAAGCCCAATGCACAATTCTGCCCTACACCAAAGAGACGTTCTCCGTTCCTTCTAACGTCACCATCATCGGCACCATGAATACGGCCGATCGCTCACTTACCCAGCTCGATACGGCGCTTCGTCGCCGTTTCGAGTTCCTGGAAATCGCTCCCGACCCCTCGCTTCTCAGTGAGAATATCGAGAACATCGATTTGCAAAAGCTCCTTGAAGCCATGAACACCCGCATTGCCGCGCTTTACGATCGAGAGCATCTCATCGGCCACTCCTACCTCATGGGCGTGGACTCGTTCGCAGAACTGAAGAACCGTTTCGCTTCGAGGATCATTCCCCTGCTGCAGGAGTATTTCTACGATGACTACGAGAAGATCCGACTCGTACTGAACGACGAGAGGGACGGCGATGGCTTCGTGGTGAGAGATGGCCTCGACGAACGATACCTGGGCAATCTCGGCAACCTTGGCAACCGCGATGCCCCGTTAACCATCAACGACAGCACCCGATGGCTGCCAGAGCATTTCATGGCCATCTACGGCGAAGCTTTGTCCGCGGCCAGGTCAGCCGAAACAGGTGAGGAATAGACAAGGATCGCCGTGAGAAATCCAAAGCCCACCACAGAGAAGCCTCTTACCCTGTTCGAGTACGAGCATCTCTGTGCTGATCCCGACCTCGAAGGCACCGTCACCCTTGAGAAGGACGCCTTCGAGGCCCTTGAGCTGTTCTTGGCCGCTCTCGCCGAGGATACGGGGGCAAATCCCGAGGAAATGCACGAGGTGTTCCGGCTGTCCAGTCGGCGCGGCCGCAAGACCCTTGCGGTACAGAACTACGTGGGGGTTATTTCCGCCGCCGGCACCACCATCGAAGTGCTCCCGAAAATCGGCAAAGCGGCCCGTGATGACGAGGATGAGCTCAGTCACATTCGCACGGTGCTCCATGCCATGCTGTCGGAATTGCGTGACGCCCCGTTCAAGGATCTCGGCAAGACCGGTCTAGCGACTTCAGATGCGCCGGTACTGGAAGTGTTCATCTCAGTATTCCTCGATGAAGTCCAGAGGATCCTGCAGCGCGGCATACGCTCCGATTATCGAGACTGGTCGGGCAACGAACGTTTCATGAAGGGCCGGCTCAACTTCTCCGAGCAGATGCGCCTCAACCATATCGATCACTCTCGATTCGCCGTGGAGTACAGCGTCTACCACGTTAATCGACCTGAGAATCGGCTCATAAAGAGCACGCTGCTACACCTTTTGCGCCAATCGCGCGATACCGCGAACCGGCGGCGTCTCAAGGTCGCCCTCGATCACTTGGCCGAGGTAGAGCCGAGCACCAACGAGCGCGGAGATTTCGCCGCCTGCAAGAACGATCGCAACACGGCCCATTACAGCAACGCGCTCGCATGGTGCCGCATCTTCCTCGCCCAGGAGGCGCCGACCCCGTTTTCCGGCATAGTGACCGCCGACGCACTGTTGTTCCCCATGGAGCGCATCTTCGAGGATTACGTGGCCGCCAAGTTGAAGAGGACATGCCTTCCACTCGACATGATTGCGAGGGCCCAGGACAGCGAAAGACACCTTTTCGAAAGGCCACTGCAGTACGGCCTGCGCCCCGACATCGTGGTCACGAACCGCGAGGGTCACTCTGTCATTTTGGACACCAAGTGGAAGTTACCCAGAGACGGAAGGCCGACCCAAAGCGACATGTACCAGATGTTCGCGTACGCCGCCCGCTACGACATCGACCACGTAGTGCTCGTATACCCAGCAACCGGCGACACCCCGTCCGGCGAAGCCGGAACCTACCGAACCCGCATAGTCGATCGGCAGATAACAGTCCACACGTACTTCTACCGCCTCCCCACTATCGACCGCACCAGAACAGTTACTGCCGATGGCGCAGAGGAGCTGGCACATTTTGCCGATTACCTGATGGGAGGACAGAGGACGACACTCTAGCAGCGGGAAACACCAGAGGAGTTCGATAGTTGATTTGCCCCCAACGAATTTGAGAAGGCCAACACCGAGTTGATTTTAGGAGTGGAGCGCGACGGGAGCTCGCCTCATCTTGTCCCTGACCTCCCCCTCCACAACGAGAGAGGGCGCCCCGGATGGGACGCCCTCTCTCAAAACAGGCTCAAATGCTGCGGGCTGCTTCAGGGCTCCGCACGACCTTGCGGGTCGCGGGCCTCCCTAGGCGGCGGCTCCGCTCACGTGCTTCAGCTGCGCCTCGCACCACTCCAGCTTCTTCTGGTTGGTGACGAGGGTGGCCTGATCCTGCGCATCGTCGACCTTCTCCAGCTCGGCGATGATCGCGCGGCACTCATCGGCCTCGGCCTTCACGGCTTCGGCGTCGATGTCCTCCACGGCACATCCGAACCGGGCGAGCACCGTCACCTTGTCGTCGAGAACCGACGTCGCGCCGCCCATGACCAGGAACTCCTTCTTCTCCTGCTCGTTCTCGCCGATGGTCAGCGTCACCAGGCCGCCCTCGCGGTTGAGCGAGACGGACAGCTCGTGACCGGGCAGAACGCCGAAGTAGCCGTCGCACCCGGGGATGCTGGCGTAGGAGATCTCACCCTGGTACAGGGCGCGATCGGGAAGGGCCACCGTGCAGCGCATAACGGCCATTAGTTGCCGTCCTTCTGCATGGCGTCAAAAGCCTCGTAGACCTGCTCGATGGCGCCCTTGTTCACGAAGCACTGCTCCGGGATGTGGTCGCACTTGCCGTCGAGTATCTCCTTGAAGGAGCGCACCGTGTCCTCTACCTTCACGTACACGCCGGGCAGGCCCGTGAAGACCTCGGCCACGTGGAAGGGCTGGCCCAGGAACTTCTGCACCTTACGGGCGCGGTTCACGGTCAGCTTCTGGTCCTCGGACAGCTCGTCCATACCCAGGATGGCGATGATGTCCTGCAGGTCCTTGTACTGCTGCAGGATCTGCTGCACGCCCATGGCCACGCGGTAGTGCTCCTCGCCGACGATCTCGGGATCGAGGGCGCGGGAGGTGGACTCCAGCGGGTCCACGGCCGGGTAGATGCCCAGCTCAGCGATGGAGCGGGACAGAACGGTCTTCGCGTCCAGGTGGGTGAACGTGGTGGCCGGGGCCGGGTCGGTCAGGTCATCGGCGGGCACATACACGGCCTGCACCGAGGTGATGGAGCCGGTCTGCGTGGAGCAGATGCGCTCCTGCAAGTCACCCATCTCGGTGGCCAGCGTGGGCTGGTAACCCACGGCGGAGGGCATGCGTCCCAGCAGAGCGGACACCTCGGAACCGGCCTGGGTGAAGCGGAAGATGTTGTCGATGAACAACAGCACGTCCTGACCCTGATCGCGGAAGTACTCCGCCTCGGTCAGGCCCGCCAGACCCACGCGCAGACGGGCTCCCGGGGGCTCGTTCATCTGGCCGTAGACCAGGCAGGTCTTCTCGATAACGCCGGAATCGGTCATCTCGAGGTAGAGGTCGGTACCCTCGCGGGTACGCTCGCCCACGCCGGTGAACACCGAGGTGCCGCCGTGCTCCTGGGCCAGGTTGTTGATGAGCTCCTGGATGCACACGGTCTTGCCCACGCCGGCGCCGCCGAACAGACCGGTCTTGCCGCCCTTGACGTAGGGCTCGATCAGATCGACGACCTTAATGCCGGTCTCGAAGGTCTCGGTGGTGGTCACCAGGGTGTCGAACGGGGGCGCGGGATGGTGAATCGGGCGCCACTCCACGTCCTCGGGCATGGGCTTGCCGTCCACGGGCTCGCCCAGCACGTTCCAGATGCGGCCGAGGGTCGCCTTGCCCACGGGCATCATGATGGGGGCGCCAGTGTCCTGGGCCTCCAGGCCGCGCACCATGCCGTCGGTGGACGTCATGGCGACGGTGCGGACGATGTCGCCGGGGAGGTGCGTCTGCACCTCGAGCACGGTGGAAACCTCGCCCGAAGGGGTCGTTGCCTTCACGGTCAGGGCGTTGTAGATGGCCGGCATGGCGTCTGCCGGGAACTCCACATCCACAACGGCGCCGACGATACGGACGATGCGTCCGATAGCGCCTCCCTTGGCCGCTTCAGTAGAAGTAGTTTCAGCCATTTAATCCTCCAAAGCTGCGGCACCGCCCACGATCTCGGTGATCTCCGTGGTAATGGCGCCCTGGCGCACGGTGTTGTACACGCGTTCCAGGGTGGAGACCATCTCGTTCGCGTTGTCGGTGGCCGACTTCATCGCGTTGCGGCGGGCACCTTGTTCGCCCGCTGCGGAATCGAGCATCGCGTAATAAAACGCGTTGTTCAGGTAGGCGTTCATCATGTAGGACATGACCGACTCCGTGCTCGGCTCGAAGTCGATGTCGCCCGGGATGGCGGAATCGTCCCGCTCGCGGAAGGACTTGAACACGTCCTCCTCCTTGGCCTTCAGACCCAGAAGATCCGCGTAGGACTCCTCCTTCACCGGCAGCACCTGCTGCTCCACCAAGGACTGCTCGGCGGCGTTCTTCGCGTGGTTGTACACGATGAACACCTCGTCGAGCTTGCCCTCGGCATAGGCCTGCATCACGTAGCCGGACAACTCGGCGGCCTGGGCAAACTCAGGATCGGCCGAGTATCCCGCGAAGGAGAACACCGGCTCGATGCCGCGGTAGGTGAAGTACCCGATGGCCTTTTTGCCACAGGCAGCCACCTCCACCTCGGCACCCTCGCGCTGCTTTTCCTTCGTGAGCTTCTCCACATAGCGAAGCACGTTGGTGTTGAAGCCGCCGGCAAGACCGCGGTCGGAGGTGACGGCTACGATGAGCACCCGCTTCACCTCGTCGTGGACCTGCAGCAGCGGCTCCGTATCCAGATGAGCGTACTTTGCCGTGCTGATGAGCATGTCTGAGATGGCGACCGCCCAAGGGAGCGCGTTGTCCACGCGCTCGGAAGCGCGGCGAATCTTGGCAGCGGCGACCATTTCCATGGTGCGCGTGATCTGCTTCGTCGAGGTGACGGATTTGATTCGCCGTTCGATGTCGTGTAGGTTGGGCATGGTCTACCTACCTTACGCTGTGGCGTCGAAGGACTGCTTGAAGGCGGCGATGGCCTCCTTCAGAGCGGCCTTGGTCTCGTCGGAGAGCTTCTTCTCCTTGTTGATCGTCTCGATGATCTCCGGCTTGGAGGCGCGGATCGAGGAGAGCAACTCGGTACGGAAGCGGACGACGGCATCCAGCGGCAGATCGTCGAGGAAGCCCTCGTTGCCGGCAAAGATGGCGATGACCTGCTCAGCGACGGGCATCGGATTGTAGCGGCCCTGCTTCAAAAGCTCCGTCATGTGGGAGCCACGGGTCAGCTGGTCCTGGGTGGCCTTGTCCAGGTCGGAACCGAACTGGGTGAAGGCCTGCAGCTCGCGGTAGGACGCCAGATCCAGACGCAGGGAGCCGGCCACCTGCTTCATGGCCTTGATCTGCGCGGAGCCACCCACGCGGGACACCGAGATGCCCACGTCGACGGCCGGGCGCTGGCCCTGGAAGAACAGGTCGGTCTGCAGGAAGATCTGACCGTCGGTGATGGAGATCACGTTGGTCGGGATGTAGGCGGACACGTCGCCGGCCTGGGTCTCGATGATCGGCAGAGCCGTCATGGAGCCGCCGCCGTTCTCGTCCGACATCTTCACCGCGCGCTCCAGCAGGCGAGAGTGCAGGTAGAACACGTCGCCGGGATAGGCCTCGCGTCCGGGCGGGCGACGCAGGGTCAGCGACATCTGGCGGTAGGCCACGGCCTGCTTGGACAGGTCATCGTAGACGATGAGCACGGCGCGGCCGCGGTTCTCAGGCCCGGCCGGCTGGCCGTTGGCGCCATTGTAGACGAAGTACTCGCCCATGGCGGCTCCGGCCATCGGCGCGATGTACTGCAGCGGAGCGGAATCGGAGGCGGTGGCGGCCACGATGATGGTGTTCTTCATGGCGCCGTGGCGCTCGAGGGTCTCCACCACGCCGGCCACCGTGGAGGCCTTCTGGCCGATGGCGACGTAGATGCAGATCATGTCCTGATCTTTTTGGTTGATGATGGCGTCGATGGCGATGGCTGTCTTGCCGGTCTGGCGGTCGCCAATGATGAGCTCGCGCTGGCCGCGGCCGATCGGCACCATGGAGTCGATGGCCAGGATACCGGTCTGCATGGGCTCGTTCACCGGCTGGCGGGAGATAACGCCCGGGGCCTTGAACTCGACGGGGCGGGTGGCTTCGGTCTTGATGGGGCCCTTGCCGTCGATGGGCATGCCGAGTGGGTTCACCACGCGGCCGAGCATGGCCTCGCCGGCGGGAACCTCCACGATACGACCGGTCGTGCGAACCTGGTCGTTTTCCTTGATTGCGGTGACGTCACCCAAAAGCACGGCGCCGACCTCGTCCTCTTCGAGGTTCTGGGCCAGACCGTACACGGTCTTGCCGCCCTCTCCGATGAACTCGAGCAGCTCGCCGGCCATGGCATCGCGGAGACCGTCGACGCGCGCAATGCCGTCGCCGACCTGGATGACCGTGCCCACTTCGCGGGACTCGACGCTGACATTCAGCTGCTCCAGCTGCTTCTTCAGCGCGGCGTCAATGGACTGTGCGGTGATTTCAGTCACTAGCATTCACCTCCATCTGTTGTGTCTTTGAGGACGTTGCGGGCGCGGTTCAGCTGCGAGATCATGCTCGCATCGATGTAGTTCCCGTCCACGTCCATGATGATGCCGCCCAAGATAGACCGATCGATGCGCTCGCGCAGCACCGCTTTCTTCCCCAGATCGGCTTCGGCTTTTTCCGTAATAAGCTGGCGCAGCCCGTCGTCAAGGGGCACCGCGGTGGTCACGTCGACCACGCAGATTCCCAATCGCTCGCCCAGCAGGGCGCGGAACTCGTCGTTCACCCGGGGCAGCAGGTCGGCCTGGCCACGCTCGGCCATGACCGCCAGCACCTCGCGAAACGCCAGATGGCACTCGGCGAAGACGTTCTCCACCAGCGCCCGGCGCGCCTCGGGGGTGAAATCCGGGTTCGAGAGCGCCATGGTGAGGTCCAGATCGGAGCGCATGAGGCGGATGACCTCGGCCATCTGCTCGCGCACCTGAAGCACGGCCTCCTGGCCGCCGGCCCCGTTGGCGCTGTCGAAGAGCACCGACGCGAAGACGGCGACTTCCTCTTTGACGACGAGACGATTAGTTGCCATTGAAGCTCCCAGCCTCTTTGACGTAGCGCTCGATGATCGCGCGATGCTCGCCCTCGGTGAGATCCTCGCCGATGAGGCGGGCGGCCACGTCCACGGACGTGTCGGCGATCGAGGACTGGAGCTCGGCCACGGCGGCCTTCTTCTCAGCCTCGATGGCGGCCTTGGCCTTGGCGATCATGTCGGCCGCCTCGGTCTGGGCCTGGGCGGTGATGTCGGCCTTCACGGCCTCGCCCACCGCGCGGGCATCAGCGATGATCTGGGCCGACTGGGTCTTGGCGTCGGCCAGCTGCTGCTGGTACTCCGCAAGCACGCGCTCGCTCTCAATCTGAGCCTCCTCGGACTTCTTCAGAGCCTCGCGGATGGTGTTCTCGCGCTTCTCGAGCATGCCGGCGAACATGGGCCAGCCGAACTTCGCGAGAATGATCCACAGGATGATGAAGGCGATGAGCATGGGGATGAACTCCGCCATGTCGGGGAGAATGGCGGACAGGCCGCCGGACTCCTCTTCGCTAGCAAACGCGAGCGCAGGGAAAGCAGCGTTCAGAGCCAGGGCACCGAAGGCGGCCTGGGCAACTGCTTTGTTCGCTCTTGTCTTCACGTGCATACCTCTTTCTTGCCTATACGTAGGCTTTCCGAATTGAATACGTGCCGGATTTAGAGGATGAACGCGAGCACGAAGCCGATGAGGGCCAGAGCCTCGGCCAGAGCGGCGCCGATGATGAAGTTGGTGAACAGACGGCCACCCACCTCGGGCTGGCGGGCGGTACCCACGCAGCAGCCGTAGCAGGCGATGCCGATGCCCAGGCCAGGGCCGATGGTGGCCAGGCCATAGCCGACGAGCTTCAGCGCAGCGATGACGAAAACAGTTTCCACAATTTCCTCCTTAAAGGTCGTTTTTGAGCCTGTTTCCCAAAAACACTTAACGGATATGGTCTCCGGCTTTGGAGGAGCCGGCTTAACCCAATGGGGGGGTGAGGAGGCCTTCCAACCTCCCGGCGCCGCAGGGACGCTTAAGATCGGTGCGCCCTAGTGGGCCGACGTGGCGATCTGGATGTAGACCGCGGAGAGCACCGTGAACACGTAGGCCTGCAGGAAGGCGACGAGCGTCTCCAGGGCGTACATGGCGATGAGCAGCAGGAACCAGGGCAGCGACAGCACGCTGGAAACGGGGTCGAGCGCCTGGATGCCCACGGTGAGGAACACGCTGGAGGCCAGGGCGAAGATGCCGAGCACCATGTGGCCGGCGAACATGTTGCCGTAGAGTCGGACGGCCAGCGTCAGCCAGCGGATGCAGGTGGAGATGAGCTCCAGGAACCAGATGACCGGCACCATGGGCTTGGGCAACCCGGCCGGAGCGAAGGACTTCAGGTAGCCCAAACCGCCCTTGGCCTTGATGCCCCAGACGTTGAAGTAGATAAAGGAGATGGTGGCCAGTGCCCAGGTCACCGAGATGGTACCCGTCGGGGTCTTGCAGCCGGGGATGAGGCCCACGAAGTTCGACACGAGAATGAAGAAGAACATGGTGGCCAGAAACGGCACGTGCTTCTTGAAGCCATGGCCGATGATGCCCTCGCCCATGTCGTTGCGCACGAACTGGTAGCCGTACTCCACGGTGTTCACGAACTTGTTCGTGGGGATGAGGGTGAGCTTCTTGGCCACCACGAGCACGATGGCGCAGGTGATGATCCAGCAGATGACCATCCAGACAATGTACTGGGTGACCCCGCCGAACACGACGGTGGGATCGAAGGATGCCTGGAGATGGGGCACCTCAGCCGAGAGAGTTGAAAGAGCGTCCACGTATCAACCTTTCCTATGCTATTTCCGGACCAGCTTGCTCACGCCGAAGGCAATGGCGGTGAGCGAAAGCGCCACGGCTTCCGACAGGACGAAGGGCAGCGCGAGATCGCGAGCCAGCGAGATGCAGAGGAGGGCGGCGGCGAACATGAGGATGAACGAGATGAGAAGGCAGACCATGAGCACGCCCATATGTCCGAAATTGCCCGAGTCCGTCATGTGCCTCACCCGGTACAAACCGAAAACAAGCGGGGAGAACCCCACTATGCCCGCTGCCACGCCGAGTGCGATTGCCAGTGCCATACCCTGCTTCCGTTTGGGCGCCTACGCGCTGAAAACCCAGTAAACCGTAACGTATGATAACGGCTTGCCAACAGATGGCGCCCGAGACAACCCTTTAATTGGTGAGCGGTGAAAAGTTCGCGTGGTCGGACGGCCCTGTGATCTGGGAAAATTGTGCACGTGCACGAAACTTGGTTGCGCCCCCCCTCGATCGGGGTTCCGGGCGGCGCTCAGTCGCTCAGACAGTCCTCGCTCGGCAGAACAGGACATTTAGTCCTGTTCTGTTCGCTGCGGAACTCGCTTGGTGAGCGCCGCCCGGAACCCCTCTCCACTCAACCTTGGTTGAAGAGCGCGTTCTACTTCCCTACTCCCCCGCGTACTCGCGGACGAGGATGCCAGATTCGGCGAGAAGCTGTTGGGAGAGCTCGTCGGGGTACGGGTTCTGGTACACGATCTCCTTGATGCCAGCGTTGATGAGCATCTTGGCGCACACGACGCAGGGCTGGGTGTTCACGTAAATGGTGGCACCGTCGATATCGGTGCCGAAGCGGGCCGCCTGGATGATGGCGTTCTGCTCGGCGTGCAGGCCGCGGCAGATCTCGTGGCGCTGGCCGCTCGGCACGCCGAGCTGCTGGCGCAGACACCCGGTCTCGGAGCAATGGGCCAGCCCGGTGGGCACGCCGTTGTAGCCCGTGGCCAGGATGCGGCGGTCCTTCACGATGATGGCCCCCACCCCGCGGCGCAGGCACGTGGTGCGCTCGGCCACCTGGTTGGCCAGGCCCATGAAGTACTCGTCCCAGCTGGGGCGGCTATCTGCTGACATTGGTGCTCCTTCCCATCGCGCCCCTGCTACTTCGTGCCGAAGATACGGTCACCGGCGTCGCCGAGGCCGGGCACGATATAGGCGCGGTCGTTCAGCCCCTCGTCGATGGAGCAGGTGTAGATACGCACGTCGGGATCGGCCTCAAGCACCGCCTCGATGCCCTCGGGCGCGGCCACGAGCACCATGAGCTTGATGTTCTTCACGCCTTGCTTGCGCAGGTACTGGATGGCCGCCACGGCCGAGCCGCCGGTGGCGAGCATCGGGTCCACCACGAGCACATCACGCTGATCGATGCTGTCGGGCAGCTTCGCGTAGTACTCGTGGGGCTCGTGGGTCTCGGGATCGCGGTACATGCCCACGTGTCCCACGAAGGTGGAGGGCATAAGCTCCTGCAGGCCGTCCACCATGCCCAGCCCGGCGCGCAGGATGGGCACGATCACCATCTTCTTGCCCGCCACCTGCTTGCAGTCGGCCGTGCAGATGGGGGTCTCCACCTTCACGTCCTCCAGGGCCAGATCGCGGGTGGCCTCGTAGCCCTCGAACAGGGCCAACTCGCGCACGAGCTGGCGGAAGTCCTTGGAGGAGGTGTTCTTGTTGCGCAGCTTCGACAGCTTGTGCTGCACCATGGGATGATCGATGACGACGACACGGTCGTTGTACTCCATAACGCGCTTCCTTTCGTGTGGATCGAGAAGGCAGTCCCGCCGGGGAAGGGCCCCGCAACGGCTCGTGCTCGGGCAGGTCCTCTCTTTCGGAAATATTGGTGTGGGGATTTTACCCCAATATTTCCGAGTCTGCGGAATCTGCGCGCGAACCGTCGCCGGGCCCTTCCCCTGCCCTCACTTTATTGTCTAGTACTCCAGTCCCGGATACAGCGGGTGGGCTTCCAGCAGGGCGTTCACGCGGCGGCGCACATCGGCGAGCTTGGCCTCGTCGGCGGCGTTGAACACCGTGGTGGCGATGAGCTGGCCCACCTCGTAGAAGTCCTCGGCGGTAAATCCGCGGGTGGTGGCCGCGGCGCTTCCCACGCGGATGCCGCTCGTCACGAAGGGCGAGCGCTGCTCGTTGGGAATGGAGTTCTTGTTCACCGTGAGCCCCACGCTCTCCAGCAGCTTCTCGGCGTCCTTGCCGGTGATGTCGGAGGCGGTGAGGTCCACCAGGCACAGGTGGTTGTCGGTGCCGCCGGACACCAGGCGCAGGCCGCCGTCGATCATGCCCTGACCGAGGGTGCGGCAGTTCTCCACCACCGACTCCATGTAGGTGCGGTACGCAGGGCGCAGGGCCTCGCCGAAGGCCACGGCCTTGCCGGCGATGACGTGCATGAGCGGGCCGCCCTGGGCGCCGGGGAAGATGGCCTTGTTGATCTTGGCCCCCAGCTCGTCGGAGTTGGTGAGGATGAAGCCGCCGCGCGGGCCGCGCAGGGTCTTGTGGCTCGTGGAGGTGACGATGTCGGCATGGGGCACGGGGCTCGGGTGCAGGCCCGCAGCCACCAGGCCGGCGATGTGGGCCATGTCCACCATGAGGTAGGCGCCCACGGAATGGGCGATTTCGGCCATGCGCTCGAAGTCGATGAAGCGCGGGTAGGCCGAGGCGCCGGCCACGACCACCTTCGGACGGCATTCCTTGGCGATGCGCTCCACCTCGTCGTAGTCGATGACCTCGGTTTCCGGGTCCACGCCGTAGGAGACGATGTGGTACAGCAGCCCCGAGAAGTTCACCGGGCTGCCGTGGGTGAGGTGGCCGCCGTGATCGAGGCTCATGCCGAGCACCGTGTCACCGGGCTCGATGATGGAAAGATAGGCGCCGAAGTTCGCGCTGGCGCCGGAGTGGGGCTGCACGTTGGCGTACTTCGCGCCGTACAGCTCGCAGGCACGATCGCGGGCCAGATCCTCCACCATGTCCACCTTCTCGCAGCCGCCGTAATAGCGACGGCCCGGGTAGCCCTCGGCGTACTTGTTGGTGAGCACGCTGCCCACGGCCTCCATCACGGCGCGGGAGGTGAAGTTCTCCGACGCGATGAGCTCCACGCTGCCGCGCTGGCGCGCCAACTCGGCCCGCAGGCACTCGGTTACCTGAGGGTCTTCCCCGGCGAGAAATTCCAAAGCCATAACATCGTTCCTTCCCTTTATAGGTGTATCCACGCATCAAACTTGTATCTCAATATTCCAGCATCACGCGTTCTCCCGGGTTCGCCCCAGGAAGTCAACGGGGCTTGTTACTCCTCAAGGGCCATGATCTTTTCCACCCGCCCCGCATGGCGACCCTCGCCGAAGGGGGTGGCGAAGAACGCGTCCAGAATGCGCTCGTTCTCCTCCAGCGGCACGAAGCGGCCGGAAAGCGTGATAACGTTCGCGTCGTTGTGCTCGCGGCACAGGGCGGCGAACTCGGGGTTGATGATGTTGGCGGCGCGCACACCGGGCACCTTGTCGGCGGCCATGGCCATGCCGATGCCGGTGCCGCACACGAGCACGCCGAAGTCGGCGGCGCCGGCGGCCACGTCACGGGCCACGGGCGCGGCGTAGTCGGGGTAATCCACCCGATCGTCGTTGGCAGGACCGCGGTCGACGACCTCGACGCCCCTCCCCTTCAGGTAATCCACGAGGGCCTGCTTCTGCTCGAAGCCGGCGTGGTCGCTTCCGATGCTCACGCGCATGGGCGTCCGTCCTTTCCAACGCTGGGGCACAACGCTCCTATTGTATGCGCTTGGGCCCCGCGGCGACGGGCGGAATTCCCCAACCGAGAAAAGAATCGGAAATCGGACACGCAACGCCCTATCCCTCCTCCCCCAATTCCGCCGGATCGAAGGAGCCGACGAGATCCAGGAGCTCCTGCTTCTTGTGGATGCCGAGCTTGGCGTAGAGCCGCCGGCAGTGGGTACGGATGGTGTTCTCGGACACCACGAGATCCTCGGCGATGCGGGCGACGGTGTTGCCCCGGGCGATCAGCTCCATGACCTCGGTCTCCCGGGCGCTCAGGCGGTAGTGGCGCTGCACGAGGGCCGCCTGCTTCGACATGCGGTCCTGGTAGACCGGGGGCGCCTGGCCCGGTCGGGCCTTCGGGGCCCGGGGCTGGAGGGCCACCAGCTCGATGTCCGTGGATCGGGCGCTGCAGCCGGCCGGCTCCTCGGCGGCGCGGCGCGAGAACAGGCGCCGGAAGCCGCCCTGGCCCACAAAGTACATGAGCCCGAGCAGGTACACCGCCGCCAAAGCGATGCCCGCCAAGGGGGCGATGCCGGCATAGCGGATGCCCTCGGCGAAGGTGCCTCCGAGGAAACCCACGTCATGGAGCATGTAGACGATGCAGCCGAAGAAGCCGTAGATGAAGACGGGGTTGATGCCGCGGTTGCGCGAGGCCTGGGCGCACTGGATCATCATGAGCACGGTAAACACGCTGTACACCGCGTAGAGCACCGCCGCGAGCCACCGTTCGTACTCGGGCGCGAGAAAGGGCAACAGCAGAAACGACGTGATGACGAAGGGGAAGAACGCCTGGTAGGCCCCTACCACATCCATGTGGAGGTCCTGGTGGCGCCAGGCGATGAGCAGGGCGAGGGCCGCCACGAGGGTCGCGGCCATGGACAGCACGTTGACGAGCGAGCCCACGGAGGGGTTGCCCACGGCCAGGGAGCGCATGATGCCCGTGCAGAACCCGAGCGCCCCCACGCACAGGGCGCTGCGCCAGTAGTCGCCGATGACGCGGCGGTACACCTGGGGATGCTCCCGGGGCACATCCTCGAACATCGGCTGGTCCCGGTTGATGTCGCGGCTCTCAAGAACGATGGCCAGGGCGAACAGGGGCAAGAACACGAGCGGGATGAGGAAGGCGGTCACCGCCACGGGAATGAGATAGAGGGCGAAGTAGAACACCGCGCCCCACACCGTGCCGCCGATGAGGTTGCGATCCCCTTCCTCCGAGGCCATGGAGGCGAAGAGCCGCTGCCAGAGCATGTAGAACCCCGCCGACCCGAGGCCCAGAAGGGCGCCGCCCGCGGCCACGAGCCGAAGGGCCCAGCCGTCGAAGTAGATGGCCCCGATGAGACAGCACCATCCGAGGAAGTAGGGGGCGATGGTGAACTGCACGAGAAAGCTCCGCGTGGCCCGGGGCAGGAAGTAGGATCCCAGCAGACTGGCGAGGTAGCTCAGGGAGAACACGAGGGACTGGCACAGGAAGAACCAGAAGATGATGCCGCGGGTCTGAAACTCCAGGGGCAGGAAGGGAAACACGCCGCCCCAGACGCTGGCCGCGTTGATGGCGAGGAAGAGCCCGTAGCCCAGGGAGGCCGCATTGGGCTTGAGCAATCGATAGAGCAGGCTGCCGGTGATCGGCCCTCCCGCGCTGCCGTTCCCGCGTTCCATGACTTCCTCCCCACCCCGGTGCCGACTTGCTCATTGTAAGGCATGTGCCCGAGGAAATGGGACCGACCAACCCCCTTCTGACCAGGTTTTTTCTGGAATTCACATACATTATGCGACAAGCGGGAGGCCTTTGTGGACTAGGATTTCGCCATTCCCGGCACCGCGCGGCCGCCCCGAGCGGGCGTGCGGGCGGGAAGGTTCTCACGGCCGCGGGAGAGCGCGGCCGCCGTACCCACGAGGAAGAGAAAGAGGAGGGACGCAATGTCTAAGGAACTGAGTCGCCGCACCTTCGTCCAGGGTTCCGCCCTGGCCGGCCTCGGTGCCGCCGCCCTTGGCGGCAGCGCTCTGTTCGGCTGCTCGTCCGAGCTCGCCGAGACGGGAGCCGATGGGAAGGCCGAGCCGGCGCCGGTGGAGGAGAAGATCGTCTGGAACCACTGCGCCATCAACTGCCCGGGCCGCTGCGCGCTCAAGCTCCACGTCGTCGACGACGAGATCGTGCGCGTGGAGACCTATGCCGCCGACAGCGACGACATGGACGACATCCAGCCCCGTGCCTGCCTGCGCGGCCGGGCCTATCGCGCCTGGGTGAATCACCCCGACCGCATCAACTACCCCATGAAGCGGGCCGAGGGCTCTAAGCGCGGCGAGGGCAAGTACGAGCAGATCACCTGGGACGAGGCCATCGAGATCATCGCCCGCAACTACCAGGAGGTCATCGACAACTACGGGCCCGAGGCCGTGTACATGAACTACTGCACCGGCAACTACGGCGTGACCGCCCGCCCGTGGTTCCGCCTGCTGAACTCCCTCGGCAACGGCTATCTGGCCTTCTACGGCAACTACTCCTTAGCCCAGCTCATGTGGATCACCCCCTACATCTTCGGCGCCAGCGTGGGCGCGGGCTCGTCCCTGTCGGCCGCCCGCGATTCCGACCTGGTGCTCATGTTCGGCACGAGCCCCGTGGAGACGCGCCAGGGCGGCGCGGTGTCCCACCACGACTACGTGGCCATGCGCGAGATGACCAAGGGAAAGATCTACGTGATCGACCCCCGCTTCAACGACTCTCTGGCCGGCCGCTCCGACGAGTGGCTGCCCATCAACCCCGGCACCGACGCGGCGCTCGTGGCGGCCATCGCCCATGAGCTCATTGCGAACAACCAGGTGGACAAGGAGTTCCTGGACACCTACTGCGTCGGCTTCGACGAGGCCACCCTGCCCGCCTCGGCCCAGGGCCAGAACAAGTCCTACCAGGACTACATCATGGGCACCGGCTACGACAAGGTAGAGAAGACGCCGGAATGGGCCGCCCCCATTACCGGCATCGCCGCCGACAAGATCCGCGCCCTGGCCGGCGAGATCGCCGCGGCCAAGGCCCTGTTCGTCGACCAGGGATGGGGTCCGCAGCGCCGCAGCAACGGCGAGATGACCGGTTGGTCCATCTGCATGCTGCCCATCCTCACAGGCAACATCGGCCTGCCGGGCACGAGCAACGGCCTGCGCGAGGGCTCCTACAGCGTCAACCTCACCAGCATGCCCGACGGCGAGAACCCCGTGAAGGCGAAGATCTCGGTGTTCTCCATGGTGGACGCCATCGACCGCGGCCACGAGATGACCGAGAAGGCCGACGGCGTAACCGGCGTGGAGCAGCTGCCCTGCGACATCAAGTTCGTCATCAACTACGCCGGCAACTGCATCACGAACCAGAACTCCGACATCAACTGGGTCCACGACGTGATGTCCGATGAGAGCAAGTGCCAGTTCGTGCTCGGCTCCGACATCCTCATGACCGACTCGCTCAAGTACTCCGACGTCATCCTCCCCGACCTGTTCCGCTTGGAGCAGCCCTCCATGATCGGCACCGGCGGCGACGGTGGCTACATGCTCGCCGGCTCCGAGCCCTACGCGCCGAAGTTCGAGCGCAAGAGCGCCTATGACGCCGCAGCCCTCATCGCCGCGGCGCTCGGGAAGGAGGAGGCCTTCACCGAGGGCAAGACCCAGGAGGACTGGCTCCGCGAGTGCTACGAGACCTCCCGCGAGAAGGATCCCGAGCTGCCCACCTACGAAGAGGCCATGGAAATGGGCGTCTACACCCGCAAGAACCCGGCCGGCGCCGTCATCGCCATGGCCGAGTTCCGCGCCGACCCCGTGGCCAACCCGCTTGACACCCCCTCGGGCAAGATCGAGATCTACTCCGAGGCCCTGGCCGACTACATCGCGGCCCACGAGTTCGCCGACGACGACTTCGTGGCCCCCATCCCGGTCTACGCCCCCGAGTGGTACGGCGCCGAGACCGTCACCGACGAGTTCCCCCTCCAGCTGTCCGGCTTCCACTACCGGGGCCGTCTGCACTCGTCCTGGGGCGGCGTGGAGATCCTGAAGGAGCTGAACCCCCAGGAGGCCTGGATCAACCCGTCCGACGCCGCCGAGCGCGGCATCGAGCAGGGCGATACCGTCCGCGTGGAGAACCAGTTCGGCGCCATGGAGCTGCTGGCCAAGGTGACGCCGCGCGTCATCCCCGGCACCGTGGCCTGCGCCCAGGGCGCCTGGCACGACGCCGACATGAACGGCGACCGCGTGGACAAGGGCGGCTGCATCAACACCCTGACCACCCATCGTCCCTCGCCCTTCGCCAAGGGCAACCCCCAGCACACCAATATCTGCCAGGTCACCAAGGCCTAGGGCCGCGCGCACGGAAAGGATGAGACATCATGGCACAACTTGCTTTCTACTTCGACGGCACGCGCTGCACCGGCTGCAAGACCTGCGTGTTCGCCTGCAAGGATAAGAACAACCTGGATGTTGGCATGGCCTACCGCCGCGTCTGGGAGTACACCGGCGGCACCACCGAGAAGGGCGCCGACGGCACCTGCACCACCTCCTGCTTCAGCTATTACACCTCGGTCAGCTGCAACCACTGCGACAAGCCCATCTGCATGGCCAACTGTCCCCAGGGCGCCATCAGCAAGGACGACGAGACCGGGCTCATGGCCGTGGACGCCGATTCCTGCATCGGCTGCGGCACCTGCGCGAACGCGTGCCCCTACGCCGCCCCGAAGGTGGATCCCGAGACGGTGAAGGCCGTGCGCTGCGACGGCTGCGCCGACCTGGTGGCCGCCGGAGAGCTGCCCGCATGCGTCATGGCCTGCCCGGCCCGGGCCCTGAAGTTCGGCGACACCGAGGCCATGGCGGCCCTCGGCGAGCGCGGAACCACGGCCCCGCTGCCCGATCCGGCCGAGACCGAGCCGAATTACTTCATGACCCCGACGGCCGATGCCCGCGCGGCGGGCTCCAGCGAGGGCTTCATCGGCAATCCCCTCGAAGTGGCCTAAGGACTGCGGCGCCCGGCCGAGGGAAACGAACGGCCGGGCGCCGCAGCGGCGTCCTTTGGGCGCTTTTCGGGCGGGGGTGCGCTACCATGGGCGCCCCTGCCCTGTTTTTTCGCCGCGCGACACCAAGGCGCGCGGCTTCGCGAGAGGAGGTGCGCGCCATGGCCCAACTCGGGTTCTTCTTCGACGGCTCCCGCTGCACTGGCTGCAAGACCTGCGTCGTCGCCTGCAAGGACGGCTTCGATCTGGGAGTCGGCGTGGCGTTTCGCCGCGTCTACGAGTGCGTGGAGGGCTGCACCGAGAAGGACGGCGCGGGCATCTGCTCCACCACCTGCCGCGTTTTCTACCTCTCCCTCGGCTGCAACCACTGCTCCCGGCCCGTCTGCATCGAGGTGTGCCCCACCCAGGCCATGGCCAAGGACGAGGCCACGGGACTCGTGGCCGTGAACACCAGGAAGTGCATCGGCTGCGGCTACTGCCACCTCGCCTGCCCTTACAACGCCCCTCAGGTAGATAAGAGCCGGGGCCACTCGGTGAAGTGCGAGGGCTGCCCCGACCGCCTCGCCGCCGGAGAGGCGCCCCTCTGTGTACTGGCCTGTCCTGCCCGGGCCCTCGGCTTCGGCACCGCCGAGGCCATGGCCGCTCGGGGCGAGCGGGCCAGCACCCCTCCCCTGCCCCCGGCCGAGGAGACCTGCCCGAACCTCTATATCAAGCCCAGCCGCGACAGCCGGGCAGCCGGCGGCGGCGTGGCCATCGGCAACGTTGCCGAAACCCGTTAGGACGCCCCGTGATCGGACTCGACACCGCCCTCGGCGAGATAACCCTCGTCCTGTTCACCACCCTCGCGCCAGCCGGGGCCATGGCCCTGCTGCTCATGGGGCTGCCCATTCTGAGCGGCCGGGCTTCCTGGGCCGAGGTGCGGCGCATCAGCACCTACCTGTGCCTGTCGCTCATCGTGGCCATGGTGGGGCTCGTGGCCTCGGCCACCCATCTGGGCAGCCCCGCCAACGCCCTCTACGTCTTCGCGGCCGTGGGCTCCTCCCCGCTGTCCAACGAGGTGCTCTGCGCCGTCGTCTTTCTCATGCTCGGCGGCCTCTACTGGCTCTACTCGTTTCGCCGCGCCCCCAGCCCGCGCTTGCTGCGCCTGTGGATCGGCGCCATCGACCTGGCGGCCCTGGCGTTCATCGCCTCCGTGGGATTGGCCTACTCCGCCCGCACCATCATCTCCTGGAACCTGTGGGAAGTGCCTGCGGCCATTGCGGCCAATGCCCTGATGGGCGGCCCGCTGGTGGCCCTTGCCGGCTACGCCGCGGGCCGCTGCGCCTCCCTCACGAACCGCCGGGCGCGGCACCTCATCGCGCTCGCAGCCATAGCCCTGACCGCGAACGTCGCGGTCTACGGGCTCCAGGAGGTCGATCTTGGGAACATGGGCAACGCCGTGGCCTCCGCGACCGACCTCGTGCCCGCCTACGGGGCAGCCGTCGCGGCCTTCTCCCTACTGGGCGCCGCCGGCATCGTCGTTGCCTGGCGGACGACGCGGGACCTTCCGACCGACGGCACCCCGCCCGCGGACGCGGGCCGCTTCCGCCTCGTGGGGCGCCTCTGCGCGGCGGCGGTTCTCAGCCTGGCGGCCATCTTCGTCATGCGGTTCTGCTTCTACTTGGCCCACCTGACCGTGGGCCTGGGGGTGTAGGGCACCGGCTGCGCACATCAACGCCCGCCGCTCTCGCTGCGCACCCGCCCTCGCTGCGCACCCGGGCCACGGCATCGCGCCAACGGGCAAGGCGGCTGGCGCGGGCAGCCTCGTCGAAGGTGGGCAGGAAGCGCTCCTCCCCTTCCCGCAAAGCTGCGAGCGCCGCCGTGTCGGGCCAAAAGCCCGTGGCCAGGCCGGCCAAAAACGCCGCTCCCAGGGCCGTGGTCTCGGCGTTGGCCGGGCGGCGCAGGGACACCCCCAGCATGTCGGCCTGGAACTGCATGAGGAAATCGTTGGCCGCCGCGCCCCCGTCAACGTTCAGCACCGACAGCGGCACGCCGGCGTCCTCGGTCATGGCCTGCGCCAGGTCGCACACCTGGTAGGCGAGGGCCTCCAAGGCTGCCCGCACGATGTGCGCCCGTCCGGCCCCGCGGGTGAGCCCCAGGATGGCACCGCGGGCATCGGCGTCCCACCAGGGCGCTCCCAGGCCCGTGAAGGCCGGCACCACGACCACGCCCTCGGTGCTCGGCACGCTGCGGGCAATGGCATCGGCGTCGGCCACGCTGTCGATGATGCCGAGCTCATCGCGCAGCCACTGGATGAGGGCCCCGGCCATGAACACGCTGCCCTCTAGGGCGTACTCGGTGCCCTTCGTGCCCGGGGCCGAGGCGGCCACGGTGGTGAGGAGGCCGCTTCGGCTCGCGCAGGCCTCCTTCCCCGTGTGCATGAGCAGAAAGCAGCCGGTGCCGTAGGTGTTCTTCGCCTGACCGGCGGAAAAGCAGCACTGGCCGAACAGGGCCGCCTGCTGGTCGCCGGCCACGCCGCGGATGGGAACGCCCTGCACAAGCCCCGGGTTCGCCGTCACACCGAAGTCGCCGGCCGAGGGGCGCACCTCGGGCATGAGGGAGGCGGGGATGCCGAAGAGCTCCAGCAGATAGGGGTCCCAGCAGCCTTCGTGGATGTTGTAGAGCATGGTGCGACTCGCGTTGGTCACGTCGGTGGCGTGCACGGCCCCGTAGGTGAGCTTCCAGATGAGCCAGCTGTCGACGGTGCCGAAGGCGAGCTCGCCGGCCTCGGCGCGGGCCCGGGCCCCGGGCACCTCCCCCAAAATCCAGGCGATCTTGCTCGCCGAGAAGTAGGCGTCGGGAACCAGGCCCGTGCGGGCCGTGATCTCGGCCGCGACCGCCGGGTCGCCCGTCAGGGCCTCCACCATGGGAGCCGTGCGGCGGCACTGCCACACGATGGCGTTCGCGATGGGCTCGCCGGTGGCGCGGTCCCACACCACGGTGGTCTCGCGCTGGTTGGTAATGCCGATCGAATCGATCTCGGCCGGGCTCACGCTGTAGGTGAGCAAGAGCTCGGTCAAGGCGCCCAGCTGGGACGACAGGATGTCGTGGGGATCGTGCTCCACCCAACCCGGCTGAGGGTACAGCTGCGGAAAGGGCCGCTGCACGCTGCCCACAGCCCGGCCGCCGCGATCGATGAGCATGGCCCGAGACGACGTAGTGCCCTGATCGAGCGCGATGACGTACTTCTTCATGAGCGTTCCTCGATCCACTCCAAGACAAAGTCGTACACTTCCTCCTTGCCGATCTCATTCAAGATCTCGTGACGCATGGCGGGGAAGAGCCTCAGCGTCACGTCCTCGGCGCCGGCGGCTTCCATGGCCCCGGCGGCCCGGGCCACGCCGCGGCCGCAATTTCCCACCGGGTCGGCATCGCCGGCCACGAAGAGCAGGGGCACCTCGTGAGGCGTGGCCCGGTAGGCCGCGGGGCTGTTGGCGCGAGCGGCCAGCTCGGTCAAGGTGGCGTAGGCGCCGGCCGAGAACATGAAGCCCGCGCGCTCGTCGGCGATGAAAGCGTCCACGACCGCCGGGTCACGGGAGAGCCAGTCGAAGGGCGTGCGCGCGTCCTTCACCTGATGGCTGTAGGCGCCGTCGGCCAGGCTGTGCAGAAGCTTGCTTTTGTAGTCGGCCCCGCGCACCTTGACGATGGCGCGGGCAAGCACGTTGCCCGCCGCGGCCACGACCTCGGGCTGGTTGGCCGTGCCGCAGAGGACGGCACCGGCAAGCCCCTTCCCGAAGCGCGGCAGGTAGTTGCGCAGCACGAGGGAGCCCATGGAGTGGCCGAACATGAAATAGGGCACCTCGGCCGCCACCTGCTGGCTCACGAGCAGGCGCAGCGACTGCACATCGGCCACGAGCGCGTCACCGCCGTGCACCGGGTGCATGCGGCCACGATGGGCCGCAGTGGGAGCAGTGTCGCCATGGCCCACGTGGTCGTGACCGCACACCAGGTAGCCGGCGCGGGCGAGGCAGCGGGCGAAGTCGTCGTAGCGGCCGATATGCTCGGCCATGCCGTGGATGAGCTGCACTACGCCCCGGGGACGGAAGGTGCCGAGGCTCTTCCCCGCTCCCTGGGCGCGATCCTCCCGCAAGGAGGCGGGCAGCCACAGCACAGCGTGCACCGCGCTCTCCCCATCGGCGGAGTCGAACGTGAAGTCGATGGGGTCGAGAGAGGTTGCGGCGCTATCAGCCGGAGCGCTGGCCGTAACGACAGCGGGCCCGGTTACGACAGCTGCCGGCTCGCCGGCCTCGCTGATCGGTGAGAGGTCGGTTAGGGAATCAGTCATGGGAGCACTCCTCTATATCGCGGGAACTGACGGGGCCGCATCGCAGCACGCTCGGCTTGACGGCCGTGCAATCGATCACCGTCGAGGCCAATCCGCCGCCACTGGCGCCGCACGGGCCCTCGAGGACGCCGGCTGTGCGGGAAACCAGATCGCCGTCGAGCAGCTCGGGCACGGCGGCCGCGGGAGCACCCGACAGGTTCGCCGAGGTGACGGCCAAAGAGCAGCCCACGGCGCGGATGAGGGCGAGCACCTCAGGAGAGGCCGGCATGCGCAGGCCGATGGTACCTTCCGGCGAGCGAAACGCAGGAGGCACCGCCTCGGAGGCCCGCACCACCAGGGTGAGGCCACCGGGCCAGAAGCGCCGGGCCAACCGATGCACCCAGGGGTGGACTTCGGCACCGTAGCGGTCGAGGGCCGCCGGGCCTTCCACGAGCCACGCCACGGCCTTGCCGGCGGGGCGCCCCTTCAGCCGAAAGAGCACGCCGGGGTCGTCCACGGCATCCACGGCCACCCCCACCCCGTACACGGTGTCGGTGGGCATGACCACCGCCTCGCCGGCGGCAAGGGCGTCCGCAGCCTCATCCACGGTCAAGAACTTCACGATGGAATCACCTCGCATTCTGAGACGATGGCCTCGGCCACGCGCAGGCCGTCCACAGCAGCGCTCATGATGCCGCCGGCATAGCCGGCCCCCTCCCCGCAGGGATAGAGCCCGGCGATGTTCGATTGGAAGCCCCCGTCGCGTTCGACGCGCACCGGGCTCGAGCTGCGGGCCTCCACGGCGGTCATGACCGCCTCGGGACTTGCGAAGCCATGGAGCTTGCGATCGAGGGCCGGCAGGGCCTCGACCAGGGCGTCGGCCACAAAGGGCGGCAGGCAGTCGCGCAGGTCGCGCCAGGCCACGCCCCGCGGGTAGGTGGGGCGCACTGCGGCAGACGGCGCTGTCGGGGCCGTGCTGCCCAGAAAGCCGCCGACAGTCTGGGCCGGCGCGGTGTAGGTCGCGTTGCCGCCCGCGCACCCCAGATCATAGGCGGCCCGCTCCAACGCGCGCTGGAAGGCGACGCCCGCCAGGGGGTCGTCGCCGGGCAGGTCATCGGGGCGCACCTCCACGAGCAGGGCGGCATTGGCGTTGGCGCCAGCGCGGGCATGGCGGCTCATGCCATTCACGCACAGGCCGCCCTCCTCGCTGGCGGCAGCCACCACCTCCCCGCCCGGGCACATGCAGAAGCTGTACACGCCGCGCCCGTCGCCGGTCTTCACGGCCAGCTTGTAGTCGGCCGCCCCGAGGGCCGGATGAGATGTGGCCGTGCCGTACTGAGCCTCGTTCACGAGGGCCTGGGGGTGCTCGATGCGCACGCCCACGGCGAAGGGCTTGCGGGCGAGGCTCGCGCCGAGGCGGCCGAGCAGATCGAAGGTATCCCGGGCCGAATGGCCGCAAGCCACCACGATGCGGTCGGCTGGAACCGCCTCGATCGCCCCGGTGCGCTCGTCGACGAGGACGGCGCCGGCCACGCGCCCGTCTTCCACCGTCACGTCGGCCAGGCGCGTGAGGAAGCGCACCTCGCCGCCCGCCTCCTCGATGGCCCGGTGCAGATTGCGCACCACGTCCACCAGAAGATCGGTGCCGATATGGGGCTTCGCGTCCACGAGGATGTCCCCAGGCGCCCCGGCCTGAACGAAGGCCTCCAGCACATGACGGATGTGCGGGCTCTTGATGCCCGTGTTCAGCTTGCCGTCGGAAAACGTGCCGGCGCCCCCTTCGCCGAACTGGATGTTCGTGCGCTTGTCGAGGGGCGCGCCGGCGTTGAAGGCTTCCACGATGGCCACGCGCCCGTCCACATCGGCCCCGCGCTCCACTACCAGCGGCGCCAGGCCGGCCCGGGCCAGGTACAGAGCGCAGAACAGCCCCGCCGGCCCCGTGCCCACGACGATGGGGCGCATCTCGCCGCCGACAACGGCGGGCACCGTCAAGGGCGGCGTCGGCTCGAAGGGGCGCACGGTCACGCCCTTCGCCGGCGAGGGCACTGCCCCGTCGACCAGGGCCGCGGCCACGGTCACCACCCCGTGCACGTTCGCCTTCTTGCGAGCGTCGATGGAGCGCTTCAGCAGCCGCACCTCGCCGAGGGCCGTCGCCTTCACCCCGAGGGCCCGGGCCACCTCCTTGCGGAAGAGCCCCTTATTTCCAGGAAGCAGCGCGTCAAGGGAGACGGGAATGTTCGATGCCTGGATCATCGCCTACCTTCCTTCCCGCAACCGAGCCGTCGCGCTCTTCCCCGCGAGCAGCCCCGAGGCCCAGGCCCAGTGCAGGTTGTAGCCGCCGCAGGGGGCGTCCACGTCCAAGGCCTCACCGACCACGTAGAGGCCTGGCACGCCGCGCACCTCGCAGGTACGCGCGTCAACGGCAGTCACCTTAACGCCGCCGCGATGAACCTGGCACTGGCGCACATCGCCGAGACCCGTTACCGGCAGGCGCAGCCCCTTGAGCACCGGGGACAGGCGCGTAAGCCCAGCCTCGTCCACCGCAGCATCTCCCCTCAGTCCGCACGCCTTCAGCAGCACATCGGCCACCGGCGCAAGCACCATGCCCCGCATCAGATCTTCCCAGGTAATCGACCGCCTGAGAGCGCCTTGCAGCCGCGTCTGCCGGGCGCGCAAGAACGCTTCCGCGTCCTCCCCGGGCACGGCGGCCACGAAATCGACGGCCAGCTGGTCGCCCGGCTCCATGAGCCGGCTGAGGTTGAACGCGGCGATGCCCGACACGCCGTACTTTCTAAACATCACCTCGCCCACCTCGCGAGCGACCAGACGCCCCCCGCGCCAGAGCTCGAGCGCCCCGCGCACGCGAATGTTGTCCAGCTGGCGCGGCCAGCGCGGGTCGGTGGCGATGGGGCCGAGCGTCGGCGCAGTCGCGCAGAAGGGCACGCCCGCAGGCAGCAAGCGTTCCCCCACCGCGCCTCCGACGGCCACGATCACTGCATCGGCCCGCTCCAGCCGGCGGTCGACCAGGCGCAGCGTGAAGCGGTCGCCCTCGCCGCGCGGCGCCTCCACGGCAGCCACTTCGCTTTCCACGAGCTCCCGTACCCCAGCCGCCGTGCACGCTGCGCGCAGGCAGTCGAGCACGCTCGTGGCCTTGTTGGCCAAAGGATACAGCCGGCCCTCCCCCTCTTCGCGCCATACGAGCCCGCGCTCGGCGAAGAAGCGCAGCACCGCATTGGCCCGCACGTCCACTGGAGGCAGCGAGTCGTCGCCAGGCGACGCACCGCCTTCGAACGTCGCCTCGCAGGCGCCCAGCGCCTCTTCCACAAACGAGGCGTTGCGGTACCGCCCCGCGTCGATCACTGCGTTGGAAAAGTTGCAGCGGCCGTTGCCCGTGGCCAAAATCGAGCGCCCCACGCGATCGGACGCCTCGTACACGGTCACGCGCACCTCGGCGAGCGCACCAGCGCCGCGAGCCGCCTCGGCCGCGGCCACCGCCGCCGCAAGCCCCGCCGCCCCGGCGCCTATGATTGCAATCGTCTTCATGGGCCCAGTATAAAAGAAAGGCGACCCTCCGCAGAGGATCGCCTTCGTTCTGAATCAAACCCACAGCTTCGCGCTAGGCAGCGAGACGTCCGCGGATCGGGGAAACCGCTCCCTCGGCGGCCCTACTTGCTGTCCAGCTGCGGGATGGGGGTCTCGTCGCGCTCCTCGAGGTTGCCCTCGTACACGTAGTGGCGCGTCTCACGGGCGATGAGGCCCGAGAGCAGCAGCACCATGATGATGTTGGGGATGGCCATGAGCGCGTTGGTGATGTCGGAGACCGTCCAGACCACATCGCCCACGCCGATGGCGCCGAGGAAGGCCACCAGCACGTAGAGCATCTGGTAGGGGCGGATGGCGCGCTTGCCGAACAGGTAGGTGACACAGCGGTTGCCGTAGTAGGACCAGCCGAGAATGGTGGAGTAGGCGAACAGGATCATGCCGAAGATGAGGATGGGCGTGCCGATGTAGGGGATCTCGGCGAAGGCCGCCGAGGACAGGGCCGCACCGGCGGTGATGTTGCCGGCCATGATCTCAGCCTGCAGGTCGGCGTTGCCGAGCATAGTGGACACGAGCACGAGGCCGGTGAGCAGGCAGATGACCACGGTGTCCCAGAAGGTGCCGGTCATGGAGACGAGCGCCTGGCGCGCCGGGTTGCGCGTAGCGGCCGCCGAGGCCACGATGGGCGCCGAGCCGAGGCCCGACTCATTGGAGAACAGGCCGCGGGCGCAGCCGAACTGCAGCGCCAGCATAAGGCCGGAACCGAGCGCGCCGCCGAAGGCCGCCTTGGCCGTGAAGGCGCTCTCCACGATGAGACAGAGCGCCGGCCAGACAAGCTCCCAGTTCATGCCGAGGATGACCACACAACCCCAGATGTAGGCGAGCGCCATGAAGGGCACGAGCTTCTCGCAGACGTTGGAGATGACCTTCACGCCGCCGAAAATGACCACGGACACCATGATGACGATGGCCAGGCCGATACCCCAAGCCGGTACGCCGGGCAGGTTCGTGGAGATAACCTCGGTCATGGCCGAGGACTGCACGGCCGAGCCAATGCCGAACGACGCGATGGCCGCGAACAGGGCGAAGGCGCCGGCGCCGAGCATGGCCCACCAGGGAGTGTTGCCAGCCTTGTCGATAAAGCCGCGCTTCCAGGCGTACATGGCGCCGCCGAGCATGTTGCCGTTGTGGTCCTTCACGCGGTACTTCACCGCGGCGAAGGTCTCGGAGTACTTGGTGGCGATACCGAAGACGCCGGTAATCCACATCCAGAACACCGCGCCCGGGCCGCCGGCGATGATGGCCGTGCCCACGCCGACGATGTTGCCGGTGCCGATGGTGGCCGACAGGGCCGTGCACAAGGCGCCGAACTGGCTGATGTCTCCGGGGGCGTCGGGGTCCTTGGTTACCGATAGCTTGATGGCCGTCGGCAGCTTCCGCTGGATGAACCCGGTGCGGAAGGTCAAAAAGATGTGGCTGCCCAGCAGCAGCACGAGCATCGGCGGTCCCCATACGAAGCCGTCGATGGCGTTGATGGCGTTCACGATCATATCCATGAATCGCACTCCTCTCCTACGGGCGCGTCGGCACAGGGCCCGCGAGCGTAAGGCCCCCAAGCCCCATCGCGGTCCGAGCCGCCGCCAGAGCAACCCGGACACTTTAACGCGCTAAAGTACCCGCATTATAGGCAGAGAAGCTGAGCGGCAATGTTAACAATGAGAGAATTACCAGCGAACGGCAGCCGCGCGCCCCGCGCGCCGTGGGGGTGTGCGGGGCGCGCGGGGAGTAGATTCCTGTTTTGTGGACAAAAATGCTTCGAGTGAGCAGACACCCGCCGATTGAGAACGCAAAAACAGGCATCCGGCTCGTCAAGGGCGACTAAAAAGCCCGGATTACGGTCATTTGCAAGCACCCTGGGCCCGCAAAACGGCCTTACCGAGCTCACTCGAAGCGTTTTTGTCCACAAAAGCAGAAACTGCTCTCGAAGCAGCTGCAGCTAGGCTGCCAGATCGGAATCAAAAGCTCAAGCGGAACGACCCCACTTGGGCGGCCCCGGTGCTACAGCTGGGCCTTGTCCACCACGGGCACGGGCTCGGCGTACTCCTCGTCCAGATGCCCCTCGTAGACGAAATGCCGGGTCTCCCGCGCGATCATGCCCGACAGCAACAGCACCACGATGATGTTGGGGATGGCCATGAGCGCGTTGCCGATGTCCGAGATGGTCCACACCACGTCCCCCACCCCGATGGCCCCGAAGAAGGCCACGGCCACGTACACGATCTGATAGGGCTTGATGCCCTTGGGCCCGAACAGGGAGGCCACGCAGCGGTTGCCGTAGTAGCTCCAGCCCAAAATGGTGGAGTAGGCGAACGAGCACATACCGAGCACCAGGATGGGCGTGCCGAACACGGGAATCTCGGCGAAGGCGGCGCTGGCCAGCGCCGCACCGGTGGCGATGGAGGGATCAGCGAGGATCTCCTGGCCGATCTCGGGATGGGCGATCATCGTGGACACGAGCACGAGACCGGTGAGCAGGCAGATGACGCCGGTGGACCAGAAGGCGCCGGTCATGGAGATGAGCGCCTGGTCGGCCGGGTTGCGGGTCTTGGCGGCGGCCGCCACGATGGGGGCGGTGCCCAGACCGCTCTCGTTGGAGAACAGCCCGCGGGCGCAGCCGAATTGCAGGGCCATGATCATGCCGGAGCCCACGGCCCCGCCGAAGGCGGCCTTCGCCGTGAAAGCGCATTCCAGGATGAGCCCCACGGCCTGGCCCAGCACCGGGGCGTTCATGGCCATGATGACGAGGCAGCCGAGGGCGTAGGCGCCGGCCATGACGGGCACGAGCCATTCGCACACCCGGGCGATGGAGTTCACGCCGCCGAAGATGACCGCCGCCACGGCCACCACGATGACCAGACCCACGACCACGGCCGGAATGGCGGGAATGGACGAGGTGACGATACCCGAGATGGCCGCCGCCTGCACCGCCGAGCCGGTGCCGATGGTGGCGATGATAGCGAAGGCTGCGAAGGCCACGGCCCCTAGCGTCGCCCACCAGGGCACCGTGCCATCGGGCCGGGCGAAGGCCCGCTTCCACACGAACATGGCGCCGCCCATCATTTGGCCGCGCCGGTCGCGCACGCGGTACTTCACCGCCGCATAGGTCTCCACGTATTTAGTGGCAATGCCGAACAGGCCGGCGATCCACATCCAGAAGATGGCGCCCGGACCTCCTGCCAGGAGCGCCGTGGCCACGCCCACGATGGAGCCGGTGCCGATGGTGGCCGCCAGCGCCGTGGCCAGCGCCCCGAAGCTGGAGATATCGCCTTTGCCGTCGGGGTCGCGGCGTACCGACCTGCGGATGGCCGCCGGCAGCTTGCGCTGGATGAAGCCGGTGCGGAAGGTGAGGTAGACGTGGGTGCCCAGAAGGAGCGCGATCATCGCGGGGCCCCACACGATGGAGTCGATAGTGGTGAGGATGTCAGTCATAGGTGAGAGAGGCCTCCCGTAGTTCGTCCGCCGACGAGGGGCGGGAGGACCCCGTGCTCAAACAAGTCCTCGCTTTCGGAAATAATGGTGTATGAATTTTACACCATTATTTCCGAGACTGCGGAATCTGCGCGCGGGCCCCTCCCGCCCCTCGTCGGCTTCCCCGCTCCCCTTGTGCCGACCTCTCACGCACCCCCAATCCTCACCTCGGAAAAGAGCAGTGCGGCCGCAGATGGGCCGCACAGGGAACAACTTCGTTACAGCCGATAGCGGCTACAACTGCACCGGGTTCCAGCTGCCGTCGATATCGCAGATCCAGGCCTCGGCGTCCTCGATGGTGAAGAAGGTCAGGCGCTCGTCGTCGGCGCTCGCCCAATCTTCCCCGAGGGCCACCATGTGCTTGAAGCCCTCTTCGCGGGTACGGGCGTCGGCGGTGTCGGTCAGGTTCGCCTTCCCGCGCAGGATCACCCATCCGGCACCCGACTTCCAGGCGGTCAGCTCCACGGAGGGGTTCGCGGCCATCTCGCGGTAGCAGTCCTTCGTGGTGGCGGTGCAGAACTGGATGTCGCCATCCTGCATCATGGCGAAGCTGAAGGGGCGCACGTGGGGCCGTGGCCCTTCCGGAGTCTCCTCTACGGTGGACAGGTACCACGCGGGAACGCTGGTCAGGTAGCTGACGATGGTCTCTTTTCCTTGGGACATGGGAAATTCCTTTCTAAATGAAGTTCACGGCGATGACGGCGGCCAGCATAAGCAGAATGGCACCCGTACCCACGCCGTCGCGACAGGTGAGAGCAAGGGGGTTCAGGCGCGTTATGCCCACGCCGCCATGGTAGCAGCGCGCCTCCATGGCGCCCGAGAGCGTCTCGGCGTGCCGAAAGGCGCTCGCGAACAGCGGCACCATAAGGGCCGTGAGCGTGCGCACGCCCCCCTTGAAGGGGTTCACGTTGAAATGGGCCCCGCGGCTGACCTGGGCCCGGTAGATGACGCCGAGCTCAGTCATGAACTGAGGCAGGAAACGCAGGGCGATGCCGAGGATCATGCCGAGCTCGTGAGCGGGTACGCCGATGCGGGCCAGCGGCGCCATGAGACGCTCGAAGGCCGCAGTGATATCCAGAGTCGTGGTGGTCAGCGTGAGCAGGCTCATACCCATAAGAAGCAAAAGCAGACGACAGCCGATGAAGATGGCCGATTGCAGGCCCTTCTCGCTGATGCAGATGACACCCCACTGGAAGTACACCTGACCGCCTTGGACGAACAACACGTTCAGAAGCGCCGTCAGCACCACGAGCACGAGCAAGGGCGCCAAAGCGCGCACCACCTGGATAAGCGGGATGCGCGACGCCGCGTAGAAGCCGGCGACGAACAACGCCGCCACCGCCAGGGAAAGCGGGGTGGCAGCGCAGAACACCGCCGCCGTGAGCACGAGGGACAGCACGAACTTCACCCGCGGATCCATGGCGTGCACCGCTGATTCCTCGGGCCAGTACTGACCGATGATGGCGCGCTCAGCCATGATCGACACCGCCCTCGGCGCGCAGGTCGCCGCAGGCAGCCCCCGGAGCGGCATTGCCGGCATCGGCAGCCACCTCGCCCGTGCCGTTCGCGATGCCATCCAGCTGCGCGGCGATATCGGCCGCAAGCGCCTCCTCGTCGTAGAGCGCGCGGTTAAGAGCAAACCCCGCCTCGCGCAGGGCGTTCGCGAAGGCCTGGGGCGCCGGGGCGGCCAGCCCCACCGCCTTCAAGGCCGCCGGGTCGGCGAAGACCTCGGCGGGCGTGCCCAGGGAGAACATGCGGCCCTCGGACAGCACGAGGATGCGGTCGGCCAACACCGCCAGATCCTCCATAGAGTGCGACACCATCACAACCGTCATCCCCGAAGCGTGAAACGATGCGATGAGCGCCAGGAAATCAGCACGGGAAAGCGGGTCGAGCCCGGCCACCGGCTCGTCGAGCACGAGCACCTCGGGCTCCATGGCGAGTACGCCGGCGAAGGCCGCGCGGCGCTGCTGACCGCCGGACAGGTCGAAGGGGCTGCGCTCACCGATCTCGTCGACCGACAGGCCCACGAGGGCGAGGGCCTGCTCCACCCGGCGCGCCACCTCGTCCTCGGGCAGCTTCATGTTGCGCGGCCCGAAAGCCACATCATCGTAGACCGTGGTGGCGAACAGCTGGTTCTCGGGGTACTGGAACACAAGGCCCACCCGACTGCGCACCTTGGCGGCCACGCCCTTGGCGGCCAAGTCCTCGCCGTCGGCGGTGACCCTGCCGCATGTGGGATGCACGAGCCCGTTCATATGCTGGATGAGCGTGGACTTGCCGCTGCCGGTATGCCCCGCCACACCGAGGAATTCCCCCGGCTCCACGGCAAACGTCACCTCGCGCAAAGCCCAGTGCGCATCGGGGGCGTTGCCCCAGTCGGCGCGGCGCTCCTGCTTCTCGGCGGCCCGCTTCCCGCGGCGACGTTTTCCCTCGCCGCCATCGTAGGAGTAGCTCACATCTTCGAACGCAAGGCGCATAGCTCCTCTTTCAGCTCGTCGTCGGACACGCAGGTGCGCACGGGCACGCCGCGGGCCTGCAGATCAAGGGACAGGCGGCAGGCAAACGGCACCTCCAAGGACAGCGCCCGCAGCTCGTCGGCCCGGGTGAGCACCTCGGCGGGCGCGCCGTCGAGCACCACCGCGCCGCCGTCGAGCACCACCACCCGCTCGGCCGCGGCGGCCTCCTCCATGTAGTGGGTGATCATCACCACGGTCATGCCCGCGGCGTGCAGCTCGCGCACCACCCGCATGAGCCCGGCGCGCCCGCGCGGATCGAGCATGGCCGTGGCCTCGTCCAGGATGAGGATGGCCGGGTCCATGGCCAGCACGCCGGCAATGGCCACGCGCTGCTTCTGGCCGCCGGACAGCGCGTGAGTCTCGTGCTCCTCGAAGCCCATGAGGCCCACCTCGGCGAGCGCCCGAGTCACCCGCTCGCGCAGCTCCGGATTGGGCACGCCCAGGTTCTCGGGCCCGAAGGCCACGTCGTTCTCGATGAGGCTCGCCACGATCTGGTCGTCCGGGTTCTGGAACACAAGCCCGGCGTTGGAGCGGATGAAGTAGGTCTGCTCGTCGTCGCGCGTGTCGCACCCGAACACGCGCACCTCTCCCTCGTCGGGCAGAAGCAAGGCGTTTACGTGCTTGGCGAGCGTGGACTTGCCCGAGCCGTTGCCGCCGAGCAGGCAGAGGAACTGCCCCTGGGGCACCGTGAGGTCCAGATGGCGGAAGACGAAGCACTCGCCGTCGTAGGTGAAGCCCGCGTCGCGGAAATCGACGAACACCTCCTCGGCGGAGCCGTCCGTACGGGCGCCCGCCCCAGCGCCGCCCTGCAGCGAGCCGGCCGGGGAGGCATGGCCGTCGGGCGCGGTTGCGCCCGCAGCGGCGATTCGGTCGGGAGAGGGGACAGATTGCGTCACTTAGAAGCCCTTCACTTGGTCTTTCTTCGGTGTGATGAGATTTGAGATGGCCTTGTACACGATAAGGGTGAGCACCGAGTTCAGAATGCCCTTCGCCAAGTTGAACGGAATGAGGATGGGCACGATCATGGCCACCACCGCATCCACCGGCACCCCGAGCCAGGCGGGCGTGACCACCAGGTTGCCGAGCACGGCCATGACCACGGCCACCACAATGCCGAGCACAAGCCCGATGACGGCGCCCTTGAAGTTATGGATGCGCTGGTAGACGATGGCGGCCGGCAGCACGTAGCCGATGACCACGAGGAAGTTCATGAGCGCGCCGGTGAAGTCGGCGAACAGGATGCCATGGGCCACTACGGAAATGACGCCACAGGCAAGGCCGGCGGCGGGCCCGTAGGCGAAGCCGCATACCATGGCGGGCATGAACGAGGCATCGTAGGACAGCCACGCCACACCGGGCAGCAGCGGGAACTCCACGAACGTGAGCAGCACCGAGATGGCGCAGAGCAGCGCGATGGTCACGAGCACGCGGGTGGACCAGCGGTTCGTGTTGGCCAGGGCACGCTGGGCCGTGGGAGTCTTCGCGGGGCGCACGGGGCTTGCAGCAGCAGGGTGGTTGGTGGGCTTGTCGGCCATGGGAATCACCTTCTTCCGGCGAGGCATCTTGTCTGCGCGGATTCGCCTTCCCCTCGCCAGAAAGAAAACGAGCCCGTATGAATTCGGTTCATACAGGCCTCGTCGGTTCGCGCTCCCCTTGTCGGGTGCCGGCCCCGTAAGACCGGTGCGCGAACATCTGCCTCTTCCATCCGGACTGTAACCGTTGGCCCCGGATTTTCACCGGGTCAGCCTGGAAGCCGCACGGGCTTCGCAGGGTCGCGGGCTTGCCGGAAGCGCTCGGATGCGCCGCCATGCTTACCGCCAGTGAGGATTTCCACCTCGCCCTGAAACAGAATTCACGGGATGCATTGTAGGGCAGGCGGGCCGAACACGCAAGCCCCCGGGCTATCGGCGCGGCCCCGGGGCCCATAGGCCCCGGCGATGGACGCATGCCCCCGCCGTTTCCGTTCTTCGCGGAATGCGAACCGGGGCCCAGCGCCTCGCGTTCCTTCGCGCCCATGCCGCGCGCCACGCCCCTAGAGGCGCGGATACAGCACATAGCCCCTATCGGCGGCGCCGTCGGGCCGATGGCGCTCGTGGGGGCAGATGTCCATGGAGAAGGCGCGCTCGATGGCGCCGGCGGCAAGCACCTCCTCGGCCGACCCCTCGGCCGTGACGCGTCCGCGCTCCATGACCACGAGACGGTCGGAGTAGCGCAGGGCCAGGTCCAGGTCGTGAATGACCATGGCCACGGTCTTGCCGTCGCGCCGGTTCAGATCGCGCACGAGGGCCATGAGGTCGTGGCAGGCGTTAATGTCCAGATAGGTGGTGGGCTCGTCCAGCACGATGAGGTCGGTGTCCTGGGCCAGCGTCATGGCCACGAAGGCCCGCTGCCGCTCGCCGCCGGAGAGCTTGCGCACATCGTGATCGCGAAAGCGCGCCACACCGGCCCGCTCGAGAGCCGCCTCCACCCGCTCGCGATCGCGCGGCCCGAGCCGTCCGCCCATGCCTGTGTGGGGATGGCGCCCCAAGGCCACGAGCGCCTCCACGCTCACAGGCGGGACGCGGGAGGACTGCGCGAGCACGGCCAGCTCGCGGGCGCGCTCGCGGGCCGAGAGAGAACCGGTGTCGCGGCCCTTCACCTCCACGCGCCCCGACGCCGGGCGCAGCAAACCGCTGGCGAGCTTCACGAGCGTGGACTTGCCGCAACCGTTAGGGCCGATGATGCTCGTCACCGATCCGGATTCGATGCGGGCGGAAAGCCCCTCGATGAAGGGGGCGCCCGGCTTGTAGGAGAACGCCACGTTGTCGTAGCGGATAGCGCATAGCTGCGCCTGCGCAGAGGTGCCGTCGGCGGCCTCGGTTTTCGCAGCGTGCTCAGTCAAGGCCGCCTCCTTTGTTCTTCAAGATGAGGTAGATGAAGAAAGGACCTCCGATGAACGCCATCAGAATGCCGACGGGCAGCTCGTAGGGGGCGAACAGCACGCGGGCGAGCAGATCGCACCCCACGACGAAGGCAGCTCCGGCCAGAGCGGACACCGGCACCACCCACCGGTTGTCGCAGCCGACGAAGAAGCGCACCAGGTGCGGCACCACAAGCCCCACAAAGCCGAGCAGTCCCGCGAAGGAGACGGCGGCGCCGGCGAGCACCGCGGCCACGGCGAGCATGGAGAGGCGCAACCGGCTCACATTGAGCCCGAGCCCGTGGGCCGCCTCGTCGCCGAGCGCCAGGATGTTCAGCTTCGATGCACCGGCGAGCGCCGCCGCAAGCCCCACGGCGATATAAACGGCCGGCCAGCCCAGATCGCGCATGAGCACGCCGGAAAGGCCGCCCACGAGGAAGGTGGACGAGCCGACGTAGGCATCGGGGTCCACGATGAGGATGGTGTTCATGCCGGCGCCGAACACGGTGGTGATGGCAATGCCGGCGAGCACTACGGTCAGTCGGCTGACCCCCGCGCCGAGTGACAGCGCGAAGATGATGAGCGCCGTTGCCAAGGCGCCGGCAAAAGCCGCGAGAGGCGTGAGCCACAGCGCCCCGGGCGCAAGGGAGGCGGCCAGCAGCACGAACAGTCCCGCACCGGAATTCACGCCGATGACGTTGGGGCTCGCAAGCGGGTTGTCGAGCGATGCCTGGATAAGCGCGCCGGAGGTGGCGAGGGCCGCGCCGGCCAGCAGCGCCGCCAAAACGCGCGGGACGCGGACGTTCTCCAGAATGCTGCGGGCCGTATCGGGCACATCGGCGCCTGCCGCCCATGCCGCCAGCTCCGGCAGGCTCACCGAGGAGGCGCCGAGCATCAGGCCCGCGGCCGCGGCCACCGCCAGCAGGACAGCGGTCGAAGCCAGGACGACAATGTTCTTCGGAATGTTGCTCATAGGGCTGCCATCCTCGTCATCTTACGGGAAGGGGCCGCTCTAACCGCGCGCGGGCTGCCCGTAGAGGCTGTCGAAGAGCCCCTGGTAGGCATCGGACCAGTGCGCGTTGGGCTTGGAGAGGTACAGGGTCGGGTCCAAGGTGATGTAGCGCCCGTTCTGCACCGCCGACAGGCTGGACCAGGCCGGGTTGGCCGCCGTGGCCTCCTCCAAGTTGCGCATGGCCGCCTCGGCATCGTCGCCCATGGGGATGACGAAGATGAAGTCGGGATCCATCTCGATAACCGCTTCCAGGCTGAAGTCCTTCAAGAGGCTGCGATTCTCGCCGGCCAGGTTGTTCACGCCGAGGTCGGCCAGCATGGCGCCGGTCTGGGTCTCGGGGGCCTGCACGCGGGTGCCGCCGGAGAACGTGGTGAGCACGAGCGCCGTCGGCGGGTTCTCGGCCGGCACCTGAGCCACGATGTCATCGATGGCCTGCTCCACTGCAGCCGCGTTCTGCTCGTAGAGATCCTCGCGGCCGGTGATGTCGGTGAAGGTGCGCATGAGGCGCAGGTAGTCGTCGAACGTGGTCACCTGGAAGTACGCCACGGGAATCCCGGAGCCCACGAGCGCGTCGCGCAGGTCGGCCTGGCTGGAATCGCCGCCGCGGCCGCCGGTGCCGCTCGTCATAATGACGAAGTCGGGGTCAAGCGCGATGATGGCCTCCAGGTTCACGCTGGCGAAATCGCCCACCGTGGCCACATCGGGGCTCGCGATGGTCCAGCCCGCCGCCTGAAGAGCGTCGTCGGACACGCCCACGAGCGTGCCGCCGGCCAGCTCCCAGGCATTCGCGAAGCTGCCCATGCAGGCCACCACGCGCTGGGGGTTGTCCACGGTCACCTCGTTGCCCAAATCATCGGTGAAGGTGACCGGTCCGGGCGCGGCATCATCGGCGCCGGCCGCATCGGATGCGGGAGCCTGCTGCTCCGGGGCGGCAGTGTTGTCGGCAGCCGGAGCGGCGGCCTCCTGCTGGCCGCACCCAACCAGGGCCAGGGCGAGCACCGCCGCAGCGGCACATAGGACGATTCTCTTCATGCTAGTTCTCCTCTTCTTCCAGCTTCTGCCCGTGGGCGCAGTAGTCGTCCTGGGCCAGGATGTCGCCGTCGTGGTAGTAGGCGGCGCGGGCGCGGCAGCCGCCGCAGCCGTCCTTGTAATCGCACGTGCCGCAGGCGCCGGAATAGGCCTGGGTGCGCAGGCGCTCGAAGACGGGGCTCGTTTTCCAGATCTCGTCGAAGGGCTGCATCCGCACGTCGCCGGCTTCCTCGGTCATGTAGGCGCAGGGGCGCACGATTCCCTCGCTGCCCACGACGCAGTAGGTCAGCCCCGCCAGGCAGCCGCGGGTAAAGCGCGTGTCGATGCCGAGCTGCTTGGCCACGCGGGTGAACTGCGGGGCGCAGGTAGGCTTCACGTCGATGGACACTTCCGCCGACTTCCGCATGATGTCGCGCAAAAGCGCCTCGTTCTCGAGCACCTCCAGACTCGTCTCCTGGATATACTCGCCCCGGCCCACGGGGATCAGGAAGAAGATGTAGTGGGCGATGGCGCCGATCTCTTCGGCGAAGTCGGTAATGGCGCACACCTCGTCGCGGTTCCAGTCCACCACGGTAGTGTGCAGCTGGAAGGGCAGGCCCGCGCGCTTGCAGGCCTCGATGCCGGCACGGGTGAGCTCGTAGGCGTTGGCCAGGCCGCGGAACTTGTCGTGCTTCTCGGGCACGAGACTGTCCACGGAGATGCCCATGGCGCAGGCGCCGGCCTCCTTCAGCTTCTGGGCCACTTCATCGGTGATGAGCGTGCCGTTGGTGCCGAACACCGGACGCAGCCCGCAGGAAGCCGCGTGGGCCACCAGCTCGTAGATGTCGGGGCGCAGAAGCGGCTCGCCGCCGGAGAAGATCATGATCTTGAAACCGGCCTTGGCGATCTCGTCGATCATCTTCTTCGCCTCGTCGGTGGAAAGCTCGCGATCCGTGGCCTCCTCGGCATCTTGGTAGCAGTGCACGCACTTCAGGTTGCACTGGTTCGTGGTCATCCACGATACGATCATGGGATTCTCCCCTTTCCTATGGTCTCACTGCATGCTTCTCGAGCATAGGAAGAGCATAGCCGCGAAGGCGCCGGCCGGGCATCACCTGAACAGCCTAGGTTGGACGCAACAAAAGTAGGTTCAGGCTAACTGGTAGGAGAAATCGCGAACCGCCTCGGCCACGGCGGCCCGACGCTGGGCAGTACGGCCGGCTTGGGACCAGGGTGCGTCCTGGGTGAGCCGGACCAGGTCATCGCGGGTGTAGAGGAACGCGTCGTCGATGGATGCCACGCGGCTATCGATGGCCGCATGCCCCGCCGACACGTCGACGAGCAGCATCGCACGGCCGCGGCGGCTGCGCATGGCCGCTCTCACGGCGCGCTTGTCGAGCAGGGGCACCGCGCCTGGTGCGGCCACGACGATGTCGGCGTTGCCGAGGGCCACGGGCAGCGCCTCGGCGGAAACGACCGGCGAGGCCTGCGCGGCCCCGTGCGGGGCGGGAGCTGCGCCGACGAAGGAGAAGCGCCCGAGGCCGGCCTGGGCAAGAGCGGCCACCGCGGCGGCCACAAGCCCGTCATCGCCCACGGCGAGCACCTGCCGCCGGTCAAGGTGGTCGAACACGCGCCGCGCCAGCTCGGCCACGGTCGCGCCGAGCGCATCGGCCGTTTCCGCGCCGTCTGCCGCGGCCAATCGGGCCGCAAGGGCGCGGGCCGCATCGCCGAGCGCCTCGAGCCGCGGCCCGAAGGAGCCCCGCGCCCGAGCCGGGGCAACCCCAGCACACCAGGCCGCGGCCATATCCTCATCAGCGGCCGCAAACTCGTCGATGGCGGCCACCGCGGCGAACAGGTGGGCCGCCGCATCGGCGCCCTCGGCAAAGTAGCCGTGGGCGGTCAGATCCGCCCCCGCATTCGTCGCACTGCCGAGCAGCCCCAGGACAAGATCGTAGGAATCCATGCCGTCCTCCACGACGGCGTACACCTCGAAGCGCTCCCCCGTCGCCAGCACGAGCGCCTCAGCCACGCTCCGGTGCCCGGCAAGCGCCGTCAGCACGGCGCCCAGGGCGCCCTCCCCGGCAAGGGATGCGGACAAGGGAAGGAAGGGCGCCCTGCGCGGGTTGGCACCGACCATGACGAGCGTCATGGCGTCACCCGGCCGAAACGGCGATCAGCGCGAGCATAGCCGCGAAGCCGCCGATGGAGAGGAGGGCTCGGGTGCGGGTGCCCACCGCGCAGGGCGCGAGGAAGGAGAAGACGGCATAGAGGCTCCACACCGCCGACACGAGAAGAGACAAGACAATACGCGGCCAGAGGTAGCCCACACTTCCCTGGCAGTGGAAGTGGGTCATGGCCGCCGAGAGCGCCACCATATGGGTGAATCCGATGAGCATGGCCCCAACGAATACCACGAGCCCCGCGAGGGCCGCAGCGCGGGCGATGGTGGCCAGAGTGTCGAGGGCCGGCGTATCAAGCGAGAACAACTTGGCGGATCGACGCGCCATAAGGCGGCGTTGGTACAGCAGAAGCCCCGAGGCCGCCGCGCTCACTGCGAAGCAGGCGCAGGCCGCGAACACGAGCACGATATGGGGCACGAGCAGGGGCCATTGGTAGAGGGCCATGTTGTCGGCACTCACCGGATCGAGGATCTTCAGCCACTGGGAGGCCACGATGAGCAGCGCCGCCACCGGCCCCACAATGAGCGCAAAGCCGAGGCCGCGTCTTGTGACGACCAGCCCCACCGCCGTCACCACGGCAAGAACCCAGGCAGCCAGCATGATGATGTTCGGCCCCGACAGCAGCGTGCCGGAGGTGGTGGTGGACTCGATGCCGATCACGGCGGAGTGCAATGCCACGGCCGCGAAGAAGAGCGCCCTGGCCGCCCGTGCGCTGCCCTCCCGCTCGCGCAGGATGCCGTGAGCCGCCAGGGCGCTCGCCGCGCCGTAGGCCAGTACGCAGACTATTTCCAAGTAGAACAGGAACATGGGGCTTGCGGGCTCGTCCTCTCTCGTAACATCCCCATCATAGCGAAAGGGGCGCCGCCCGGTATCGCCCAAACGGGCTACATGGCGCCGTTTGGGCGCGCGGCGCGGCCGATGAGCCACCCGACGCGACGGCTGCACAGGCGCTGCGGGCAGCGGGCGCGAACAGCCGCGCCGCGCTCCCTCCTAGCAGCGCCGCAAGATGCCGGTCTCGAAGCCGTAGGTCACGAGCGCCGCGCGGTTGGCGCGGCCCGATTTGGCCGTCATGTGGGACAGATGGGCCTTCACCGTCTGCTCGGACAGCGTCAGGCGCCCGGCGATCTCCTTGTTCGAGAGACCGCCAGCGATGTAGTAGAGGATCTGCTGCTCGCGCAGGGTCAGCCCGTGATCGGGATCGGTGACGAGAATCATGGGAGACGGGGTGCCAAGGCAGCGAGCCTAGGCGAAGTCGTAGAGGTCCTTGGCGGCTTCCTGGAAGTCGGCGTAGGCCTCGGCGGCGATGACCTCGTCGTCCACCAGCTCGAAGGAGACCGGCTGGCCCTCCTCGTCCACCTCGGTCACCTCCAGCACCACGACCTCGCCCGAAGAGGTGGCCGGATGCTCGTCGTCGATGGGGAAGAAGAACCCGAACGAGCTTTCGCCCTTCAGCACCAGGCCGAGGAACTCCAGCTCAACCCGCTCGCCCTTCTCGTCCACTAGGGTGATGGTGACGCCCTCCTCGGTTGGCGGGCAGAAATTGGGGGCAGAACCTTCGCGTACCATAGAATCTCCTTGTAACTCGCCGCCGGCCGGAGCCGCGCGGTATCCTGATTCGCTCAAACAGTCCTCGCTTGGGGGAACAGGGCATTCAGTCCTGTTCCCGCCGCTGCAAAACTCGCTCGGTCAGGACACCCCGCGTCTCCTCTACGCTCGGCCACGTCTGCTAGCCAGCGAATCAGAATCCCCGTGGCCCCGGCCACGAAGAGTTCCCTACTGGGCCCTCCCGTGCTTGTGCTTTTTCTTCTTGTTGCTCGCCTGCTTCGGCTTGGGCGCGGCATGCTTGCCCGTCGGGGCCTCCGCAGACGCCTCGACAGCCTCGACCGCGACCGTCTCGACCTTCTGGGCCTCCAAGCGCGCCAGCGGCACCTGGGCGATGCCCGTGGAGGCCGAGTGGTCAAACTCGAAACGGCCGATCTCGGTGCCGTACTTCTTCTGCAGCTTCGCGAACTTCGGCTCGCGGG